>Ga0256839_1000168_pt1 | contig 85882 bp, 79 predicted proteins | sample 354166metaG_FD_185968 | JGI IMG/M metagenome (GOLD analysis project Ga0256839, IMG submission 185968) | Hydrothermal vent microbial communities from Mid Atlantic Ridge, Atlantic Ocean - 354-166 | ecosystem: Environmental > Aquatic > Marine > Hydrothermal vents | place: Atlantic Ocean: Mid... | reverse complement strand
CGGAGCCACCATCCACCAAACCTTTGGTGGCCTCCAGATAGGTTTCACACAACGTGTCGAAATCGATGTTGCGAAAACCGGGGCGATTGACATCCGGCGACAGGGTGGCAGTGCGATCAGTGGGGCCAAGCACCCCGGCCACGAAACGGGGCTTGTCGGCCGTTGTGCGTGAATCGCAGGCAAGGCGGGCCAATCTGGCGGATTCCAGGTTCAACTCGTAGACCATGTCCTGCATATGATAATTAGTCATGGACACAGCGTTGGCACTGAAAGTATTGGTTTCTACGATGTCGGCACCGGCATCCAGATACTGCTCGTGAATGTCACGGATGATCTGTGGCTGGGTTAACGACAGCAAGTCGTTGTTACCTTTCAGGTCGCTGTGCCAGTCGGCAAAACGGTCGCCACGATAACCAGCCTCATCCAGACTGTGTTGCTGGATCATGGTGCCCATGGCACCGTCGAGAATGAGGATTTGGTTTTTAAGACGTTTTTCGAATTCAGTCATGGGGGTACCGGTATACGGGAAAAAATAGTCAGGTAGCCGAGGCGCTGACTGCTCAGTTATAGCTCTTAGGGTTTAGCATTGTTCCCAGGGCAGGTTATGGAAGCGCCAGCCACCCACGGTGGAACGATGATGGTCGTCATCCAGCTCACCCTCGAACCCTTCCAACACGTTGTAGACATCATTAAAGCCCTCTTTAAGCAAAGCCTCCCCCGCTTCATGAGAACGCTTGCCACTACGGCAAATCAGCACCACAGGTGTGCAGCTGTCATCATCACAATTGAGTCCACCGAGCATCACCTGACGCACATGGGAAGAAAAAGCAGGATCCACCTTCCAGTCGGGCTCATCAATCCATGCCACATGCACAGCACCTTTCGGGTGTCCCACAAATAAAAACTCCATGGCAGAGCGCACGTCGATCAATACTGCGCTGGGATTTTCTTCCAGCAGCTTTTGCGCTTCGACAGGGCTGATGCTTTTGACGTGCTTATTGGTGCTCATGGTGTGCCATCCTTTGTCAGTAGGTTTACGTTGCCAGCGGTGCTTTATCAGGCTTTTTGTCGGGGAGTGCTGCCACCCCGTTTATTGCGAATACTGCGTGCAATGCCCGTATTGATCAGGGTCAGACCAATAAACAGGCCCAGTTGCCACACACCGGCCATTTCGGGCATGAACCGGGTCACCAGGCCAACCAGCACAGCGGCAATGCCGATGGCGACAAAATAAACACAGGGGGTTATAAGTTCACCAAGCACAAACAACGCACCCAGCGCCCACCAGTGCCAGTGGTTCAGGATGTAAAACATTTCCATTAGTGCATCACCCTTTATTATACGTGACGGGAGTATCCCTGGGCGCTTTATTATATATACAAAACAAAATCATGTAATGTGCGGCGGATTTTTAGCATGAACGGGATAAATTCCAAATTTTTTACCCGGAGTCAAATTGGTAATTCCCTGCATTTATCGCCAACGAGGTACACTACGCCCCATGAAAAAAGTATTTTCCCTCCCTGAATCGCTCCTTCCCAAATCCCTGTTGCATCCAGTGGGACAAGCAATCAGTGATCATAAAATGATCCGCGAAGGTGACCGTATTCTGATAGGTCTCTCCGGAGGTAAAGATTCACTTTCATTACTGCATTTATTGTTACGTTTTCAGCGGCATGCCCCAGTGCATTTCGAGGTGGGTGCGTTGACAGTGGACCCTATGGTGGAAGGCTTTGAGCCTGCCCGCCTCAAGCCTTATCTGGCCGGACTGGGTATTCCGTATTTTTTTGAAGCCCAGCCCATTATGGATCAAGCCAAAAAGCACATGGGCAAACCCTCTTATTGTGCGTTTTGCTCACGTATTAAACGCGGCATTATGTATCGCATTCTGCGCGATGAAGGTTACAACGTGCTGGCGCTGGGCCATCATCTGGATGATCTCGCGGAAAGTTTTTTGCTATCGGCCTTTCATGGCGGGCAATTGCGTACCATGAAAGCCTGCTACCAGAATGATGCGGGTGATGTGCGGATTATCCGTCCACTGGTGTATACACGAGAGCAGCAGACTGCCGCTTTTGCCAAAACTGCCGGACTGCCAGTGATTCCTGATAGTTGTCCCGCCTGTTTTCAGATGCCCACACAACGTCAGCACATGAAAACGTTATTGGCCGCCGAAGAGCAAGATAACAAACTGTTGTTCAAAAGCTTGCTGAATACGCTCAAACCGCTGATGGATTCCCGCTTTTATTCACGAGACAAGGACAATGTGACCGATACCTGGTCAGACTCACCAGGCAAAACCCCGGCCACCTCATTGGAAACCCGTGTGTAACGATGCGCATTATTGTCATCAAATTGCTGTTGCGGCTTACGTCCCTTCTGCCTTTGTCGGCAAGCCATGCGCTGGGCGCTGGACTGGGAAGCTTATTGAATCGTTTTAACAACCCGATGCGACATGTCGCCCGCTGCAATATTGACCATTGTTTTCCCGAGTGGACGCCACACCAACGCAGCCAGCTGGTGCGTGAAAGCTTGCAGGAAACCACCAAGGCAGCGCTGGAAACCGGAGGGCTCTGGCTGTGGTCAGCGGAAGATATCCTGGCCAAAATACAGGAAGTCAGTGGCGCATCGTTGCTGAAGAAAGCCATGGCGAGTGGCAAGGGTGTGATTCTGGCAGCACCGCATTTGGGCGCCTGGGAAGTGGCCGGGCTTTACTGCTCGCGTTGCGGACCCATGACCACTCTGTATCGGCCACCCCGGATTCAGGGTCTGGACAGTCTGATGCGCAACGCCCGTGAACGGGCGGGCGCTACTCTGGCGCGCACCGATGCGGGTGGCGTGCGGGCACTTTATAAGGCTTTGGGGCGCGGAGAACTGGTTGCCATTCTGCCTGACCAGGAACCGGAGCGAACTTCCGGTGTATTTGCTCCTTTTTTTGGTATACAGGCCAATACGATGACTTTGATCTCCCGACTTGCTGCGAAAAGCGGGGCGACAGTATTTATGGTTTATGCGGAGCGTTTACCGAAAGGTAAGGGGTATCATTTGCATATTCAAAAAACGGATTCGGCACTGGCGGAGGGTGATGAAATACAAAAAGCAACCCGCCTTAATCAGGCTGTTGAGCAATGCGTATTACAGAGCCCGGCCCAGTATCAATGGGCGTATAAACGATTTAAAACAAGGCCTGAAGGAGAGTACAGGTTTTATTAACGAACCGACAAAAAAAGCAGTGAATGTTACGTAACAGCAAGCAATGCCCCCTTTTGCACACAAACCATACCTATCATTGATTCTGATCGTCTGTGCTTAGTGCAAGGGTTGCTGAAACTCTTCCATTACCATGTTTTCCATCCAGGTAAAGGCTTCTTCCAGTCCCGGCTGATTGAATAACACCATTAGCACTACCCATTTGACTTGATCAAGGTCAATCTCCGGTGATTCCAGCGCCATAATGCGGTTGATGACCAGTTCGCGGCTGGCATCCGTAAGCACGCCCATTTGTTCCAGAAAGATCAAAAAACCCCGGCATTCGACATCCAGCTTTTTTTCTTCCATTGGGCTGAAAACACGAATGGAGCGTCCTCCGTACGAAGCATGCGTGTCAGCACCTTCCTGCAACACTGATAAATCTTCCAGCCAAGTGAAGGCTTTGTTGATCTCAGCATTGAGAAAACCTGCTTCGCGGAGCTGGGTTTTGAGAGTTTCGGGATCCGCCTCCATGGCGATATCGTCATCCATATAATTCTCGAAGAGATACATGAGTACGTCGAGTACGTCTTCTTTCATGAGTACCTACTTAAATATCGTATTTTCGCGATGAAAATTAGCTGTTGTTAGTGGTCGTGGCAACTCTAATCCGAGCTGAAAATCCCGCTCAATTTATCCGGCTATACAAGCCGCCAGTTGAAGCCACAACTCCCTGTATTTCCAGTGTCAACAGCATGGAGGAAACGGCCTCTGCCGTCAATCCGCTGCGTTCTACCAATGCATCAACGGATATGGGTTCAAATCCCATTTTTTCAAGAAACGGATGGTCAGAAAACACAGCCTCACTGACCGGTGTGACGTTTGTAGACGTACTCTCATGCTCAACAGCAAAGGTGGCCAATGGTGCAAGTTCTTCGAGAATGTCACTGACTTCCATAGTGAGTTTGGCTCCTTGCTGGATGAGCATATGGCATCCTCTGGCCAGCGGGTTATGAATAGAGCCGGGAATGGCAAATACCTCACGTCCCTGTTCGGCGGCAAGCCGTGCGGTAATCAATGAACCACTTTTAACTGCGGCTTCAATTACCAGTGTTCCCAGGCTGAGCCCGCTGATAATGCGGTTACGGCGTGGAAAGTTACTCGCGACAGGGGGTGTACCGGGTGGAAACTCACTGACCAGTGCCCCTTGTTCAGCGATGTGATGCCCCAGCTCCCGGTGACGAGCCGGATAAATGCGATCCAGTCCGGTGCCTGCCACGGCAATGGTTTTGCCGTCAGCATTCAGTGCGCCTTGATGACTTGCAGCATCAATTCCCAGAGCCAGGCCGCTGGTAATTGTCAGGTCGTGGCGACTCAATGAAGCGGCAAAATCATGGGCAAGCCGGGAACCGCTGGCGCTGGGATTGCGGCTACCCACTATGGCCAGTTGGGGCTGAGCAAGCAGATCAATATCACCACGCACAAACAGAATGGGGGGCGGACCAGGAATTTCTTTCAGTAGTGCGGGATAGCGGGGGTCAAACAGGCCAATGATGTAGCAGTGCATGTCTTCGGCCCAGGCCAGTGCAGCGTCCACGGCTTGCCAATTGGGCTTTGCCAGATAGCGGCGCAACTTGGGTGGAACGTTCAACTCATTGCTGGAGGCTCCACGATCCGCAAAAAACCGGGGCAGGTCAGGTTCATGTTCGAGGATACGTAAAAAACGAATCGCGCCGACTCCCGGGGCATGCAGCAGGGCAAGCCAGTAACGCAGGGCATCGGTATCAGATATGGCTGCGGGCGGTGCGGATTCGGAAACCGTGTGTGGCGCAGGGGGCGGCGTAGCGCCCAGGCGCCGCGAGAAACAGTGAAATATACCCAAAACGAAGCCCCTCCATAGGCTGGGTACTGAGGTTTTATTTTTAAAAAGCGTTATGGATTCCGCACATAGTCATACACAGCCATATCGCGCTCAGCTTCCATGACCAGCGCATAGCTGACGCGGTCAAAAGTGCGGTACACCAGTACAATACCGGCGCGCTGATCTGGCAAAGTGACTTCTTCGCCGCGTTTTTTGGCATTGTAATCACGCACAACCTTGCCTGCCCGGAATACCGCCAGCACATGGCCGGTTTCCAGACCATCCTGTTCGCCCTGATTAAGCACTACGGTCTGAAATTGGCCAACGCGGGAAACACCATCAATGACGGCAATAATCTGGCCTTCCATTGGGATTTCTGGTGGTTTGGGAATGAATGCCCGATCAAGCCCCGAGGCCTTTTTGGGAATCAGACGATCCCCCACCAGAGTTTCGCGGGTGGAGTCTTTGACGCGCAGAGTGGAGGGGTCACCAAAATCTTCCACCTGGGCATCGGCGACATGCAAGGCTTCGTAGCCGAGGATGTCTCCCGGTTTGGCTCCGGGGTTACGATAGGGTTTACCGATGCGCAGTACAGCGTAAGTGGAGTTGGGGTCTTCACCGGGAATCAGGCCCCGGGCATAAATACGGTCACCGGAACCGGACATCAAACGTGCGTCTTTACCGGAAAGCACATAACCGGCATTATCAATTTCGCGCTGACTGAGCACGCGGGGTTCGCCCAAAAATTGTTCAATGGCGTTGAGTGGAATACTGGCAATAGGGGTATCAACACGGGTGGCGCGTACCTGTGGCGACATTTTTACGGTAGCCTGACCACGGCTGACGCGCAAAATCGGCCGCCCCTGGGCATCATATTCGAGATACACCACATCACCGGGATAAATAAGGTGAGGATTTTCGATTTGCGGGTTATAGCTCCATACCTCGGGCCATTTCCATGGGCTTTGCAAAAAATGCGCAGAGATATCCCAGAGGGTATCACCCTTCACCACCGTATATTTATCCGGGTGATCCGCTTTCAGTTTGATAGTATCCGCCAGCGCTACGCTGCCGGTGATGGCCAGACCAAGAATGATCAGACCCAAAAACTTTTTAAAAGCCAGATTTTTTTTAACAGATAATACTTTCATCAACACAGATGATCCCTCTGTTTATCAGTTTGCCCGAGTTTAGACGAATCATATTCCAGACTCCAGCGAAGCATTTTAAAATTAACAGGATAAGCGCAAATGCTAAACCTGAGTTTGAATGTATCATTTTTGCGTGTTTTTGAGCAGTGCCATTTATTGATGTCACACAACTTTGCCGAATATGTGTCCAATCCGATGCAGATTCGAGTGTTATTACACGCCCTGTTTGTTTCATGCATCGGGTCATGAAACAAACAGGGTACACACTATTCACCTAAATCTTCGTTGCTTTGGGTATAATGTCGGCAGCGATTATCATATCTTTTGCCTGTCTACACCGAATTTGACCGAGTTCACATGTCCATACTTACTATTTTACAGTTTCCCGATCCTAAGTTACGTCAAAAAGCCGCGCCAGTGGTGTCAGTGGATGACAGCATCCGCACGCTGGTGGATGACATGTTCGAGACCATGTACAGTGCGCCGGGCATTGGTCTGGCAGCGGTGCAGGTGAACGTACTGAAGCGAGTGATCGTTATCGATATTTCAGAAGACAAAAGTCAGCCGAAATGTTTCATCAATCCAGAAATCGTTAAGCGTAGCGGTGACGAAAAAATGGATGAAGGCTGCCTGTCGGTGCCAGGCATTTATGAACCGGTCTCCCGGGCAAAAGAGATCACCGTGCGCTATCTGGATCGTGATGGAAATGCGCAGGAGTTGGCGGTAGATGGCCTGCTGGCGGTCTGTGTTCAGCACGAAATGGATCACCTCGATGGCAAACTGTTTGTCGATTATCTGTCGGAAATGAAACGCAACCGTATTCGCAAAAAGATGGAAAAAATACGCCAGCACACAATGTGATGACACAAACTCCAGAAGGAAACACTGTGGCCGAAGGCTTGAAAATTATTTTTGCCGGCACCCCGGCATTTGCGGCCAACAGTTTGCAGGCATTGTTGAATGCCGAATATGACGTGCTGGCGGTATACACCCAGCCGGATCGCCCAGCCGGTCGCGGTCGCAAACTGACTGCCAGTCCGGTGAAAGCGTTGGCGCAAGCGCATGACCTGCCCGTACTACAGCCAATGAGTCTGCGTGACGAACAGGCCCAGCAGATACTGGCGGACTGGCAGGCTGATGTGCTGGTGGTGGTGGCCTATGGACTGATTCTGCCCGAGCCGGTGTTGGTTGCACCACGTCTGGGTTGTATCAATGTGCATGCTTCGTTACTGCCACGCTGGCGTGGTGCTGCACCTATTCAACGGGCAATTCTGGCAGGAGACGAGCAAACCGGCGTTACCATCATGCAAATGGACGCGGGCCTGGATACCGGTGACATGCTGCACAAGGTCGCGTGCCCCATCGAAAGCACCGATACGGCTGAAACTTTGCACGACAAGCTGGCTGTTTTGGGAGCAACGGCTCTGTGCGATACCCTAAAATTGCTGGCGGATAGCAGCGCAGCACCGGAAAAACAAAACGATGCTGATGCCAGCTACGCAAAGAAGCTGCAAAAAGCTGAGGCGGAAATTGACTGGGCACAATCGGCGCAACTGTTGTCGCGTACGATACGTGCCTTTAATCCCTGGCCGGTGGCTTTCACCCGTGTTGATGACAAAAATCTACGCATTTGGTTTGCTGAGGCCATGGATACGTCCAGCGATGCAATACCGGGCACCGTGCTGGCCGAATCCCGTGAGGGTATTGATGTCGCCACGGGTGACGGTGTGTTGCGTATTCATCGGTTACAGTTACCCGGCGGCAAGGCACTGGATGCCAGACAATTTCTCAATGCCCACCGTCTGTTGGGTGTTCAGCTTGGGTAATTGCTGCAACTCAGGAGCCTGTTCGTGAATAGAGGCTGTGCAACAGTGAGTATGTTTTTTACGCCCCTGCGTGCATTCTGATGGCTTCGCCAAAACAAAACCCACGAGCCACGGCTGCACGCATTCTTAGCCAGGTCACCCGCGATGGGCGTTCCCTGTCCCGTGCCATGGAAGACGTACCACCTGCGCTAAGCGATGATCGCGCGCTGATTCAGGAGATGTGTTACGGCGTGCTGCGCGAATATCATCGTCTGTCGCTCATGGTCGCCAGCCTGTTAAAAAAACCACTGAAAGCAAAAGATGCCGATGTACAGGCGCTGTTGTTACTGGGCCTGTATCAGTTAATGTGCATGCGGGTACCGGATCATGCCGCTGTGTCAGAAACGGTGGCCGCTACGGTGACCCTTAAAAAAGTCTGGGCACGAGGCATGGCGAATGGCGTGCTGCGTAACTTTCAGCGCCAGCAGAAAAAATTATCGGCGCAGGCGGACACCTCTGAGGAGGGGCTCTGGTCACACCCGCAATGGTTGATTAACGCGCTACGCGAAGCCTGGCCCACAGACTGGCAGGCGATACTGATGGCCAATAATCAACGCCCTCCCATGTGCCTGCGTATCAACACGGCAAAAATCAACGCAAATGACTATGTGCAGCGATTGAAGAAAAATGACATTGCGGCCAGCTGTAGTGAATTCACCGCAAGCGCCATTCGACTCGAACACCCGCAGGATGTGACGGTATTACCGGGTTTTACCGAGGGCTGGCTATCGGTGCAGGACGAAGCCGCACAACAGGCGGCAGGGTTGATGGCGTTGAAACCAGGACTGCGTGTGCTTGATGTGTGTGCGGCACCTGGCGGTAAAACCGCGCATATGCTGGAGCTGGCAGAGGTGGAAATGGTGGCGCTGGATGTGGACGCCGCTCGCCTGCAACGAGTGAAGGAGAATCTGCAACGCCTGGGTAAAACCGCTCAATGTATTGTGGGCGATGCCTGTACGCCCACAGAATGGTGGGATGGTCAAGCGTTTGATCGTATTCTGCTGGATGCGCCCTGCTCGGCCACCGGGGTGATCCGACGTCATCCCGATATCAAATTATTACGCCGTGAATCCGATATCAAAAAGCTGGTGGCATTGCAGGCACAAATACTGGATGCCACCTGGCCCTTGCTCAAGCCCGGCGGTATGCTGGTGTACGCAACGTGTTCGGTATTGCCTGAAGAAAACGCCAGACAAATAACGGCATTTGCCGGCAGACAGCCGGATGTGCGGCTCAAAACAATAAACGTACCATGGGGGATGCCCGCCATAGCGGGACAACAAGTGCTGACGGGAAACAACGGTATGGACGGGTTTTATTACGCATGTTTGGAAAAAACAGCATAAACGCCAAAAACAGGTGCTGCGGTTTAATGGCTGCATTGCTGGTTTTCAGCAGCTTCGCACTGGAGGCAACCGCCGCCACTCCATTGTTTACCGTGCATGATGCAAAAACAGAACTGGTTGGTAATATTTATCGCCTAAATGCAAACCTGGAGTTAAAACTCACACCACAGGCGCTAACGGCGCTGGACAATGGTGTTACGCTCACCATCATTCTGGATATCGAGGTTTATACGCCCAGTCGTTATCTGTGGGACAGCGTACTGGCCAGTCTGGAGCAGCGCTACGAAATTCAATACCATACGCTGGCTGACCAATACTTATTACGCAACATTAACAGTGGTTCTCAATTTGTCTATTCCACATTAGATGCGGCTCTGGATGCCCTGGGTAAAATTGAACAGTTGCCTATTCTGGATGCCCATTTGTTGCAACCAAAAGAACATTACAAAGTGCGTGCCCGTTCCCGTCTGGATTTGGGCAGCCTGCCGGTACCCATGCAGCTTAGAGCCTATATTTCCAGTGAATGGTGGTTGAACAGCGGGTGGTACTCATGGGATTTGTGATGAGCCGTTTTGCGCAGCAGGCGGACTGTGATGGGTAAATTACTGGTATGGCTGCGGCGTATGTCCACCAGCGTGGTGCCGGTCATCATCATGGCCATTTTTATGCTCGGCTCATTATGGTTGTTGAGTGCGGCAACAGAAAACTCCGGCCAGTTCGGGCGCATGCATGTGACGCTGGTGATCGTCAATGTATTGGGGCTGATCGTACTGGTGGGTTTGATCGGCATCGATGCAGTACGCTTGGTACGCCAGTATCGTCGTGCCGCTACGGGTTCGCGACTTACTGTCAGGTTGGTGGTGATATTTGTGGTTATGGCATTGGTGCCTGTTTCCATTGTTTTCTATTTCTCATTAGGTTTTTTACAAAAAGGCATCGACAGCTGGTTTGATGTGCGGGTAGAACGTGCCATGGAAGACTCACTGGAACTGAGTCGCTCATCGCTGGATATGCGTATGCGGGATCGGCTCAAGCAAACACGCGCCATCGCTGCCGATCTACGGGAAACACCAAATGCAATCGTCATGTTCAGACTGAATGAATTACGCAACGAAAGTGGTGCCAGCGAACTTACTTTACTATTTCAAAGCGGGCGGGTCATTGCCTCTTCAAGCGCTGACACCATGACCATTATCCCGCAAAAACCCGGTGGTTCGATTTTATCGCAGGTGCGCGACAAACATGATTATGTGGGACTGGCACCCATCGACAACCGGGGCTTGCATATTCGTACCGCAGTGCAGATAGACGCATCCGCTGTTGCTGTTGATCCGCGCGTGTTATTTATGCTGTATCCAATCGATGCGCGAGTCAGTGTGCTGGCAGATGGTGTGCAATCGGCCATTACCCAATACAAAGAGCTGGTGTATTTGCGTGATCCGCTGAAACAAAGTTTTAGTTTTACTTTGGCGCTGGTACTGCTGGTAACCTTGCTGTCAGCCGTGTGGGCGGCTTTCTTTTTTGCCCAACGACTGGTTGCGCCGATACGCATTCTGGCCATTGGCACGCGCGCTGTGGCATCGGGTAATTATCAAAAAAAGCTGCCGGTTACACGCACAGATGAACTGGGTGCATTGGTGCAATCTTTTATGGATATGACCAACAAAGTCTCCGAGGCGCAACGGGATGCGCAAAAAAGTCAGCATCGGGCCGAGCGTGAGCAAAACTATTTACGTGCCGTACTGGGTCGGCTTTCATCCGGGGTTATCACACTGGATAAAAATCAACGTATGCGCGCAGTCAACGCTGCGGCTAACCACATTCTGGAGCAGGATATGGATGCGGCCATGGGTAAGAGTCTGGCGCAAATTGAACATGATGCACCGGAGCTGAAAACATTTATTACCGCCATCGCAAAACACATTGACGATGATGCCGATGACTGGCGCGAAGAAATTACACTAACCGGTTTCGGACGACACAAAACCCTGATGTGTCAGGGTGCAAGACTGCCCGGCATAAAAGGCATGACATCAGGATTTGTCGTAGTGTTCGATGATGTGACAGCAATGATTCAGGCGCAGCGTGATGCTGCCTGGGGCGAAGTGGCGCGACGCCTGGCACACGAAATCAAAAACCCGTTAACGCCCATTCAACTTTCCGCGGAACGTTTACGACATAAATATCTTGGCAAAATGGCACCGGAAGATGCCGAAGTGCTGGATCGCTCTACACACACCATTGTGCAACAGGTGCAATCAATGAAAAACATGGTGGAGGCCTTTTCTGAATATGCGCGCGCACCAAAACTACAGCCGTCACCGTTAGTACTGGAAGTCCTGATTGGTGAAATACTGGATTTGTATGCGGGGGAAAATCAGAAAATCAAATTATTCGTGCATGGCAAAGAATCAACACCAATGGTGGAGGCCGATGACGGTCGTATTCGTCAATTACTGCATAATCTGATTCGTAATGCTATCGAGTCACTGTCTGATACACCGCAGGGTAGAGTGGACATTCATTTACAGGAAGTGAAACACGCTTCGGAACACGTTGTGGAGATCAAAATTGAAGATAATGGCCCAGGGATTCCTCCTGATATGCTGGAAAACCTGTTTGAGCCCTATGTCACCAATAAACCAAAGGGCAGCGGTTTGGGATTGGCCGTGGTTAAGCGTATTGTCGAAGAACATAACGGTATTCTGTACGCAGAAAACCGAACAAAAGGTGGCGCACGAATCGTGATACGTTTGCCAGCCTTAAAAAGCGATATAACACCCGCCGCAGAAACGCGACAGACACAAAATAGCGGGTAATAAACTCTTGCATCATAAAGATAAAGCAAAATAATGAAACCTTATATTTTAGTGGTGGATGATGAACCGGATATCTGCACATTGGTAAAAGATATTCTGGAAGATGAAGGTTATGCCGTCGCCATTGCAGAAAATGGTGAAGCGGCACGGCATTTGGTGCGTCAAAAAACCCCCGACATGATTTTGCTGGATATCTGGATGCCTGACATTGACGGCATTACCCTGTTAAAAGAATTTTCCAGTGACCTGACCATGACTGCACCGGTCATTATGATGTCCGGCCATGGCAATGTGGAAACCGCAGTAGAAGCTACTCGTCTGGGCGCGAAGGATTTTATTGAAAAACCACTGTCGTTAGCCAAATTATTGCACACTGTTGAACATACCCTGATGGAGGCAAAACAAAATACGCCGAACAACCTGCAATGCGTGCCATTACAACCCGTGCCGCCAGTCGGTAAAACGGTGCAAATTCAATTGTTGCGTGAACAACTGGAAAAACTGGCACATCATTCGGGAACCGTGCTGTTTTATGGTGAACCCGGCAGCGGGAAAACATTCAGTGCCGAATATATTCATGCGCGCTCTGCGCGACAAAACGGCCCGTTTATTGGTGTACATACCCGGCAATTTCACGATGGTCAGGGTGATGTATTGTTGTTTGGTAAAGAAGAAGGCGCCGATATTCAGCCCGGATTTCTCGAACAGGCACAAGGTGGCACGCTGTTTCTGGACGATGTCGCCGAGCTGGATGCCGACATACAGGATAGCCTGTTTGCTGTTTTAAGCACGGGCAAATGGGTGCGCATGAATGGCAGCCAGCCCCTGACCCTGGATGCGCGCATTATTACCGCTACTCACTATGATCTGGAACAGGAAATCCGCGCTGGCCGTTTTCGTGAGGATTTATATCATCTACTGAATGTTGTGCCAGTGCATGTACCCGCCCTGCGGGAACATGTGGAAGATGTGACCGAATTATTGGTGTATTACGTTAATCTGCTGGTGGATAAAGAAGCCTTGCCTTATCGTAATTTTACGGTGGCAGCACAAAATCGCTTGCGTCACTATGAATGGCCGGGCAATATCCGCGAACTGGAAGGTTTAGTACGGCGTTTACTGGTGCTTGGACTGGAAACCGATATTGGACTGGATGAAGTGGAAGCCGCACTGGGTGCGGGTGCAGTATCATTTGGGAACATGGACCCGGCAAATTTTGATTTGCCTTTACGGCAGGCGCGTGAACAATTTGAAAAGGCCTATCTTGAATATCACTTACAACAGGCTGGTGGCAGCGTGGGCAAAGTGGCCCGGCTGGTGGGCATGGAACGAACAAACCTGTACCGCAAGCTGCGTACTCTGGGAATTGATACGCGACGAGCGGGCCGCTAAGCAAGTCAGGGATTTATGAAAATAATAATATTGGGTGCGGGTCAGGTAGGCACCTCGGTGGCAGAAGTGCTGGCCACCGAGGCAAGTGACATCACCGTGGTGGATATCGACGAAACCAAACTCGAAACCCTGCGCGACCGGTTGGATATTGGTACCGTAGTGGGCGAAGCCGCCCATCCTGAAGTGCTGGCACGCGCCGGCGCTGAAGATGCAGACATGATTTTAGCCGTGACTAACAGCGATGAAATCAACATGATCGCTTGTCAGGTAGCCTACACCCTGTTTCACACACCCACCAAAATTGCCCGGGTGCGCAGTGTTGGTTATTTATCCCACCCCCAGTTATTCACACAGGAAGCACTACCCGTGGACGTGCTCATCAGTCCTGAGCAACTGGTCACTGACTATGTGCAACGGCTGATTGAACATCCGGGCGCATTACAGGTGCTGGACTTTGCCGGCGGCAAAGTCCAGCTGGTGGCCGTGCGGGCCTATTATGGTGGCCCACTGGTGGGCCAGGCCTTAAAAACCCTGCGTGAACATATGCCGGGCATAGAAACACGGGTGGCCGCCATTTATCGTCGCGGTCACGCCATTGCCCCTGACGGTGACACGGTCATTGAAGCAGATGATGAAGTTTTTTTCATCGCGGCACGACGTCATATTCGTGTGGTAATGAAAGAATTACGACGCCTGGACCGCCCGGTCAAACGAGTCATTCTTGCCGGTGGCGGCAATATCGGCACACGTCTCGCCAAGGCGCTGGAATATAAATATCAGGTCAAACTGATTGACCACAATGCCGAACGCTCAAAGCGTATTTCTATCGACCTGGAAAAAACCATCGTGCTGCATGGCGACGCTGCTGATGAAGAACTGTTGATGGATGAAAATATCGAGCACACCGATGTGTTCTGTGCAGTTACCAACGATGACGAAGCCAACATTCTTTCCGCGATGCTCGCCAAACGTCTCGGCGCACAAAAAGTGATGGCGCTGATTAACCGTGCCGCTTATGTTGATCTGGTGCAAAGCGGTATTATTGATATCGCCATCTCGCCACAACAAGCCACCATCGGTAGTTTATTGACCCATGTGCGTCGTGGTGATGTTACCGCCGTGCATTCCCTGCGTCGAGGTGCGGCGGAGGCCATTGAGGCTGTGGCACATGGTGATGAAAAATCATCCAAAGTCGTTGGGCGTGCCATTGAAGACATCAAGTTACCCGTGGGTACAAATATCGGTGCTATTGTGCGGGATGACAAAGTGATCATTGCTCATCACGATAGCGTGATTGAAGCCAATGACCACGTCATTTTATTTGTCGTGGACAAAGAACGTATTCCGGATGTAGAGCGTTTGTTTCAGGTTGGAGTCACCTTTCTGTGAAAACAGAGAAAAGAATAAAGGAGAAAGGAAAAAATGACCTTGTTTCAATCTGACAGCCTGTATATTTCCGGCCTCTTTTCTTCTTTTCCCTTTTCCCTGTAACGCCAATGCAACGCGCTGTTATTCAACGCATCGTCGGGCTGTTGTTGATGGTCTTCAGTTTCACCACACTGCCACCTGCCGCAGTGGGTCTGTGGTACGGCGATGGTGCGGTTTATCCTTTCCTTGGTGCGTTTATTGCGACACTGACCATAGGGCTGGTGACGTGGTTTCCCGTGCGCAAGGTAAAAATGGAAGTGCGCTTACGTGGTGGGTTTATTATTGTCGCCGTATTCTGGCTGGTATTGGGTCTATCGGGTTCGTTGCCGTTCCTGTTGGCGGAAACCCCTCACATGTCATTGACGGATGCCGTATTTGAATCCATTTCAGCGTTAACAACCACGGGTGCGACCGTGCTGACGGGTATTGATGGTTTACCACATGCCATTCTGTTTTACCGGCAACAACTACAGTGGATGGGCGGCATGGGCATCATTGTGCTGGCCGTTGCTATTTTGCCCATGCTGGGCATCGGTGGCATGCAGCTGTATCGCGCTGAAACGCCAGGGCCGATGAAAGACAGCAAGCTCACGCCGCGTATCACGGAAACAGCCAAGGCATTGTGGTACATCTACCTGGGGTTAACCGTCAGCTGTGCTCTGGCCTATTGGCTAGCGGGCATGAGTGGTTTTGACGCCATTGCACACAGTTTTTCCACTATCGCCATTGGCGGTTTTTCCACGCATGATGCCAGCATCGGTTACTTTGACAGCATGCTTATCGAAATGGTGGCTGTCGTATTCATGCTGCTTGCGGGTATCAATTTCGCGTTACACTTTTTGGCCTGGCGTGGAATGAGCTTGAAGCCTTATTTGTATGACCCGGAAGTACGCACCTACTTTTTTGTTTTATCCGTCAGTGCTGTTATTACCACTGTTTATCTCTACCAGACGAAGACTTTTGATACTGTTGGCAATGCGCTTCACCATGGCATTTTTCAGGCGGTGTCCATTGGTACAACCAGTGGATTTACGACGACAGACTATTACAACTGGCCAGGGTTTTTGCCGGTATTATTATTGTTTACCAGCTTTATCGGTGGCTGTGCAGGCTCCACTGGCGGCGGACTCAAAGTGGTCCGGTTTTTGTTGCTGGTCAAACAGGGGTTGCGGGAAATCTTTCGGCTGATTCACCCCAATGCGCAGATTCCCGTTAAAATTGGTAACAAACCATTATCCGAGCGCGTCATCAATGCGGTGTGGGGGTTTTTTGCGCTATATATCGCATCATTCGCAGTAATGATGTTATTGATCATGATGACCGGGCTGGATCAGATCACGGCCTTCTCTGCTGTAGCGGCTTCAATGAACAATCTTGGCCCCGGCCTGGGTGACGTCGGTGCGCATTATGGTGATATCAATTCCACCGCCAAATGGATTTTGTGTTTTGCCATGTTGTTGGGGCGCTTGGAAATTTTCACTTTATTGGTGTTACTGACACCGGCTTTCTGGCGTAAATAACTTATTCCTGCGGGATGCGGTAAGCATCCATTTCCACTTCACGCAAGGCTTGCCCAAACATCACGATGCGCCCCTGATAACGCTCGGCACCATCACTGGTAAATTCAAAAAAATACAAACGGCATAACTGGATTTTACCCTGCGTATTGCGCCGGAACCATTGCCGTTTTCGTTCTACAGTATCGTCGAGAAATTGCACGCCAGCTTGTTGACAGGCATGTAATCCGGCATCCCGGGCAAGCTCTTGAGTGCGCACACTGTCCCACCAGTACACTATGCCCAGCCCCAGAGTGATCAGCCACAGAATATCGATCATCGTGGATTAACCTGGATTCCGCAGTTGGCCGCTTCGAGGATGTACTAACATGTTGATCAATAGCCTGTGTCGTGGTTTTGGCGGGTGTACTGGTTGAATGAGCCGCTACAACCTGTAGAGTGCGTTCAACTGCGAATTCCAGGATTAACGTTCTTGCCGGTTTTTGTGCGTGTATAAAAAATCACCGTGTTCAATAATGTGGAGGGGGAGGCTCGTTGACCTGTCCACCCATATCGCCGGTGTTGTTGTCTTGCAGTTGTCGTCGCAAGCGAGTGAGATCATCCTGTAATTTGCCAATCAGCCTGTGTTGCGCCAACAATACATCATTCATTTCTTCCAATGCCGCCTCTTGATGGGTAAGGCGAATTTCCAGGTCAGTTATTCTGTTTTCCATTGTGATCATATTCCGGTTAAAACTGGGTTAATCCGTTGAACCAATAGTGTTCGCCGGATTCGGCTAGAATGATCTTTCGCTATTGGCCGCCTGTGGTCAAGCGTGGGCCCATGATCCGCAAACAATATGTGAGAAAACAATGTCAATAAACCACGCACAGAAAAAGTGGAATAGCCGGTATGCGACCGCAGAGGGTAAACCCCGGGCAGCACCGGTTTTACGGGAAAACCGGCACCTGTTGCCGGCATCGGGTGATGCACTGGATCTGGCCTGTGGCCTGGGCGGCAACGCGCTGTTACTGGCGCAGGCAGGCCTGACGGTGCAAGCCTGGGATTTGTCATCGGTGGCAATTGATGCGTTGCGGTTGCGCACAGCGGCAGAGTGTTTGCCGGTGGAGGCTGTCGTGCGTGATGTGGACAACCAACCACCAATACCAACATCATTTGATGTGATTGTCGTCAGCTATTTTTTGCAACGGACTTTGGCTCCAGCGTTGTGTGCCGCGTTGCGGCCAGGTGGCTTGTTGTTTTATCAGACATTTGTAAAAAACAAGGTGTATCAACAAGGGCCGACGAATCCCGATTTTTTATTGGCCGAAAATGAATTGCTGACACTGTTTGCTCCGCTGCGACTGCGGGTGTATCACGAAATTGGTGCTCTGGGCGACATTACGCAAGGGCTGCGTAATGAAGCACTGTTCGTTGGACAAAAAGCCGAAAAACGATAAATCCCCCCAACGCTTTTAGCGCACTGTCTGGTTTTCGCCCTTGGTGGATTCCCAGTGCAGAATGCCTTCCACGGCATCTTCAGTCAGCTGCGGGGTGATGTGGGTGATAAAGGCATAAACGTAGTTGCGCAAGTGACGACCACGATGCACACAGACACAGCTGGTACTGGGACGAAACAGATGGCCGGCAGGCATTACAGCGAGATTGCTGTCTTCGCTATTATCCAGCGCGGTTTCGGCAATCAGCCCCACTCCCAATCCCAATCGGACATATTTTTTGATGATGTCAGAGTCCAGTGCGGTGAGCGCAATGTTGGTGAGCAGGCCTTCGTCAGTAAAGGCTTGATTGATAGCAGCGCGACCCGCAACTTCGTGGTCGTAAGTAATTAACGGGTATTTTGCCAGTGCGGACAGCGTCAGCTCGGGCTCCTGCGTCAACGGGTGTCCCGGAGGGGTGATGGCCGATAAACTCCATTCCCGATAGGGCAGCATCACCAGCTCTTTAGGCATGTTTTTACTGGCGGTGGTCACGGCGACATCGGCCGTGCGACTGAGCAGCATGTCATAAATTTGTTGTGTGTTTCCCTGATGGATACGCAGTTTTACATCGGGGTAGATCTCGGTGAATTTGGCAATAACTTTCGGCAGGGCGTGATAAGCCTGAGTGTGCGTGGTGGCAATCGATAATGTGCCTTTGCTGTCATCGTTTACCTGCTGAGCAACCTGGCGGATATTTTCAGCTTCGGTAAGAATACGCTCGGCCATCGTAATAATGCTTTCGCCTGCCTGGGTGACACCGGTCAGTCGTTTGCCATGACGCTCAAAAATCTGTGTATTTAATTCTTCTTCGAGCAGGCGAATCTGGGTGCTGATACCTGATTGGGCAGTGAACAGACGTTCGGCCGCCGTGGTAACATTTAACCCCCGCCTGGCAACTTCACAGATATACCGTAGTTGTTGCAGTTTCACCGCAAACACCCCTTATATTGATATAAGATAAAATTATACCCCGTTATATTTTTATACTATTTAAAGTCCGACCTATCTTTTTACCATAAAAATACACCAATGAGCATCTAAATATTGATAAATATTTCAAATATCATCAAAAAAGAATTGCAGGGTGATCTTTATCACATTTTCAGATCCTCAGGGTTCAGTATATCCGCTGATGGCCGTAAAGATGCTCGACCAACGCAGCACAAGACAAACAATCAACATTCACCACAACATTTAACCGGATTAGCAGGAGAGCTATGATGATTTTTGCATATAGCCACACACAGAATGTAGCACGTAGTACGCCAGGATTTTTTTGCAGGGCCGTTCTTGGTTTGTCATTAGGCATGACGGCTTTTAGTGTGCAGGCTGATTTATATGAAGATGGTTTGATGGCTTACGCCGTGGGCAATTATACCGAGGCGGGGCAGCATTTTATGGGTGCTGCGGATGCAGGCAATGACGGGGCGGAGCATATGTTGATGCGTCTGTTCGCGGAAAACAAACTCTATGCTGAGGATATACAGTCTGAAACCCTGAAGTGGACACGCAAGGCTGCCGAAAAAGGGGTTGTTCATGCACAGTTTTCGTTAGGTAATATCTATCTTTCAGAAGAGCAAAATGATGCACAACGTGCTGTTGAGTGGTACCGCAAAGCCGCAGAACAAGGTCACCCGGATGCTTATTATCAGCTCGGCGTTGTGCTTGCCAAGGGCGCAAAAGGTGTAAGCGCTAACACACAGGAAAGCCGTCGCCTCTATCAGATCGCTGCTTCTGAGTTTGATGTATATGCGCAAAAAGGTAACGCTGATGCGCAATATAAGCTGGCAGGCATGTATCAGCAGGGGCTGGGTATGAAAACCAACATGGTGCTAGCCTTGAAGTGGATGGAAAAATCGGCTTTGCAAGGTCATACACTGGCACAGTTGAGCCTGGGTCGTTTATATGCCGAAGGCACCAGTGTGCCGCGCGATATCCGTCAAGCACAGTATTGGCTGAGCCTGGCTGCGGCACAGGGTTCGCAGGATGCCGTTGTGGCACTGAATAAGCTCACGGCGGATGAGGATACGAAGGTTGCTTTGGCGATGTAATGCAAACGGGCATCAATAAAAAACTGCGGCCATCATGGTCGCGGTTTTTTATTGGGCGAAGAATAGAGAAGGTTTGGAAGCCTATGCACTTCTTAACTGCCCGTGAGCAGCGCACGCGCATCGCCGATTTGCGTCTGCACACTGGTTATTGTGGGTACAATAATGTCCTGCTCAAGTCCGGTTAGTTCCCAGGCAATATCGTGGATACGTGGCGCATTATCCAGTTCGTGCGTGTTCAATTCGACCAGAGCGGCAATACTGTTAGCAATATGTACAATGGCGGTTTCCACACGGTTTTGTGTGGCTTGTGCCGGGTCATGGTGATAGGCAATGCATACTTGCAGGCTAGCGGGCAACGACCAGTTGCTCGCCAGTTCGCTGCCGATTTCCGCATGATCAAAACCGATGATTTCCCGCTCGGCTTCCTGGGATTCCAGTTCATCCGGGCTATCGAGACAGGCTTCAAGGGTTTGGCGCGAAAGATCCGGCAAGGTGCGGTACAACACCAGTTGGCCAATATCATGTAACAGACCCGCAACGAACACGGCCTCGCGTTGATGTTTGAGACACTCTGAAGCGAGAGTGCGTGCGCACAGGGCGCAAAGAATACTATGCTCCCAGAAGTTTTCCATCGACATCAGTTCGTTGGGAATACCCTCAAAAGACTTGCACGCGGACGTTGCCAGGGCAAGACTGCGTACTTGCTGGGTACCGAGCACGGTAACGGCGCGTGACACCGTATCGATTTGTGTAGACAGCCCGTACAACGGGCTGTTGGCAACCCGTAACAGACGGGCGGTGAGCGCAACGTCCTGGGTAATAACATGTGCAATATCATCCGTACTACTGCCGGGGTCATCCACCAGCTCGTTAAGCCTCACATAGGCTGCTGGCAGTGAAATCAGCTGTTCAACATTGCTCAGTAAATCCTGAATCTTTTCATTCATAGTCGGTATCTATCGGGTTGCCTGATTAATTTAGGATTAAAAATATTAATCGCTGTTGTTTTCTGTGTCGGCAGCATTGGGGAAATCTGTTGCATATTTCTGAATCCATTCCACGGCAGCCTGTTCACCGCTGAGCTGACGTCCCTCTTTGTCGAAAACTTCCTGTTTATACTGTTCAATATGGCAAATTTGCTCAACCATACGCGCCCGAAAAGAATCATTTTCATCCAGAAACTGGATGCCAATTTCGAAGGTATTTTGCAGGGGGTGGCACCAGGTGACTTTGCCAATAGCCTGAAATACGGGGGATACCAATGGGATCTTGATGCGGATAGTGGTACCTGGTTTCAGCGTGACCGTGGAATGAAAGGCAAGCCCGCCCTGGCTGACATTTTTAAGATAGTCACCACCATCGGTGACCAGCTCTTCCAGTTGAAAATCAACAGGGATACTTGAAGGATGTCGGATAAAGCTGCGCATAATTTGCTTTGCTCTCAGGTTTTCCAGAAAACGCGCTGACCGTGGTTAACACCGTCTATATATGCGCTATCCTTCATGGAAAATAGCCGGATGCCCGTTTGTATTCAAGGTAATAATGCACAACCCGCCTGTCTGTTTATGAGTGACGTGGTTGTTTTTAAATCTTGTGACCATAGCGGCCAGAAATACGCCTGCTATAGTGCTGACACACGCTTAAATGGAATAAAATTTACCCATGCACCCATTAAAACACCTTAAAAACCCTCGACTTTCCCATTTGATCAGCATGCTGGCGGCGTTATTAATGGGGGGTATATTTTCCAGTACACAGGCGAAAGAATCACAAGCCGTGGTACTCATGTATCACCATTTCGGTGTGGATAAATACCCATCAACCAATATTCAACTGGCGCAATTTGATGCCCATCTGAATTATCTGGCACAGGCGGGATATCAGGTCTGGCCATTGGCAAAGGTGGTGGATTATGTGCGCCGACAAAAGCCTTTTCCTGATCGTGTGGTAGCCATCACCATTGATGATGCTTATCAATCAGTGTTTGACGAAGCTTATCCACGGCTGCGTGAACGTGGCTGGCCATTTACTGTTTTTGTCGCCACTGATGGTATTGACCAACACTTTTCGGCCTACATGAATTGGCAGCAGATGCGTGAAATGCAACAGTATGGTGCCAGTTTTGAAAATCACTCAGCAACACATGATTATCTGATTCGACGCCGGACAGAGGAAACAATCGACCAATGGTACAAGCGCGTAGAGAATGATATTGGCCGTGCCCAGCAACGCATTACAGCAGAGCTGGGCAAAGCACCCGCATTTTTTGCTTATCCCTACGGTGAATATAACGAAAGACTGGCGGAGCTGGTAACCAAGATGAGGTTGGTGGCTTTTGGTCAGCAGTCCGGGCCCGTTGGTTTGGGTGCAGATTTGCGTGCTTTGCCACGTTTCCCTATGGCAGAGCGTTTTGCTGCTTTACCTGACTTTAAACAAAAGCTGCAAAGTCTTGCCTTTCCTGTCGTGGCAGTACGACCGTGGGAGCCAATGGTTACGGCACAAGAAGCCCCTCGAATGACTGTTGAACTGGCAAAAAGTGACGCACGACTGGATCAGCTATCGTGTTTTTTATCAGGCCAGGGCGCAATGACCGTTGAATGGCTGAATCGAAAAATGCGGCATTTTTCAGTGCAGGCACCAACGCCCTTGCCGCGTGGCCGCAGTCGCTATAACTGCACTGCACCCTCATCCAGGCCAGGGCGCTATTTCTGGTTTAGTCATTTATGGATTGTGCCCTGATCAGAAAACTGCACGCTATTCAGGCTCATCAAAGCGGCGCGCGATAAGATCTTCCAGTGCATCCAGTGCTTTTATTTCATCCGCACCTTCAGCAATCAACTCCAGCTCCGTACCTTTGGCGGCGGCCAGCATCATTACTCCGAGAATACTCTTGCCATTCACCTCGGTACTGTTTTTAATCAGTTTGATATCACTGCCAAATTGACTGGCAAGCGCGACCAGTTTGGCGGCAGCGCGGGCGTGCAAGCCAAGCTTGTTGATAATGGTAACGGGACGATGGATCATCGTTCGAGAGACTCCTGTATTCCGTCAAGCTTCATTGCAATCAGGCAATAACATAACACCTTGACGCCCACCATCCACAGCGCGTTCGGCCATTTCAACAAGTGACAGCTCGGGATAGTTGAGCACTCGAATCAGCATGGACAGGTTGAGACCAGCGACAACCATTACATGGTTGAGGCGAACAAGTTGACAGGCAATATTCGAGGGTGTTGCACCACAGAGGTCCGTGAGGACTAATACGCCGTCACCACTATCCAGCTCAATAACCATTTTTTCAGCACGTTTGGCCAGCGTGTCCAGATCGTCATCCAATGGCACGCTCAGCACGCGGGTTGCCAGCGGGCAAACGCTCAGTGTTTTGACACTGATATCCAGCATCGTATAACCAAGAGATTCGTGGCTCACCAAAAGTACACCGATGGTCATGACAGACGCTCAGTCAAGGTAAGTCACGATGACGAATGATAACGTTATCGCGTTGTTGCTGAAAATACCGGCCAAGACGCTCGGTTAAATATACCGAACGGTGTTGACCACCTGTGCAGCCGATGGCAATGGTCAAGTAACTGCGATTATCGGCTTCAAAACAAGGAATCCAGTTGGTCATCATCTTTTGTATCTGTATAAAAAAATCTTCCACCAGTTCCTGACCTGCAAGAAAATCTGCAACGGGCTGGTCCCGACCGGTCAATGCGCGTAATTTATTTTCCCAGTGCGGGTTGGGCAGGCAACGCGCATCGAAAACAAAATCGGCATCCACTGCCATGCCATGTTTAAAACCAAAGGACTCAAATAAAATTGACAACCCGACTTGCTGTTCACCTCGTATGCGGTCACGAATCAGGTCACGAAGCTGATGCACATTACTTCGGGTGGTATCGGTAAACAGATCAGCACGATCAATAACAGGTTGCAGCAGGCGTCGCTCATAATGTATGGCTTCCTGCAAAGGAATTTCTTCTCCACTCAAGGGGTGCTTGCGGCGGGTTTCACTAAACCGTTTGAATAACACTTCATCAGCAGCATCAAGAAAAATCACTTCGCAATCCACACCCGCATCTTTCAGTGTATCGAGAATTTCCGGGAAACGACTGAGATCCAGCGGTGGATTACGGGCGTCAATACCCACGGCGGCCAACTCACCCAGCTGTCCGGGAAAGGCGTTCATTTTTACAGCAAAATCCGGCAACAAACCTACCGGTAAATTGTCGATGCAATAATAGCCTTGGTCTTCCAGCACATGCAGTGCTGTGGATTTTCCGGAGCCAGAGACACCGCTGATAACAACAAGTTTCATAATGTGTGATGTGCTTTAATCTAAGATTGTGTTAAGTGTCTGTTTGTTAAGGAGGTGTGACAAAATAATGTGGATGGACAAACAAGATATCCACGTTATTTTGTCATACCATCCTATGATGGAGTCGTTTTCGCCTGAATCAATTCGCGCTGTCGCTGACTGAAGGCTTCGGCGGCATTGTACCCTTTGCGTAATAAAATATGATCTCGCACTGCGGCTTCCACCAACACGGCAAGGTTGCGCCCGGAGGCAACGGGCAGCGTGGCTTCGGGAATTTCGATATCCAGAATCGTGCGTTTGCGATAACTGCCTTTCAAGCGATCTACTTTATGCAGGTCTTCTGCAGCCAGTCGTTGCAGATGCACAATCAAACGCAGGTCTTTGTTAAATTTGATCGCACTGTCACCGTACATGGCCCGGATATTCAGGATACCCAGACCGCGCACCTCGATAAAATCCCGTAAGACTTCAGGGCAGCGGCCACGTACGGTATCGGGCCCCATTCGTGAAAACTCCGGGGCATCATCCGCAATCAGCCGATGATTACGGGATATCAACTCCAATGCCAGTTCACTCTTGCCAACACTGCTTTCCCCGGTAAGCAATACACCCATACCATGCACCTCCAGAAATACGCCGTGTACTACTGTTTTTTCTGCCAGCTCATCATCGAGATAATGGCGCAGGCTGCTCATCAGTTTTGTACTGCCAAGACTGGACAGCAATAAGGGTGTATCGGTTTTTTCACAAAAATCACATAAATCATCCGGGGCGGATTGCTGTTCAGCAATCACGACTGCTGCCGGTTCACCTGCGCATAATTGTTCAATCAGCTGGTGGCGTGATACAGCATCAAGCTTGTTAATATAATCAAGTTCTATCGGCCCCAGTAGTTGTAACCGATTGGGATGAATGACATTGAGATAGCCAATCAACGAATGACCTGAGGTATCTGCGCTATATCTTAATGTTCGCTGCTCGCCACCGCGCCCGGCAAGCCACTGCAAGCCCAGCCGTTGTTGATAACGCTGAAACAAAAGATTGACGGTAACAGTGTCGTTCATAGGCTGGGGGTACAAATTCCAGTTATTCGATACAGATCAGTGATTCCGATCCCAGTCAATCAGGGAATCATAAAGTGACTGACTGTTAGCCGCTGCCCGCAATTTTTCACGTAATTCGTTATCACTGAACATTTCGGCTAAACGCGCCAACAGTTGCAGGTGCTCTTCGGTGGAGTCTTCAGGCACCAGTAATGCAAACATGAGATTAACTGATTGACGATCAAAGGCATCACAGTCAATACCATCAGCCAATTGCACAAAGGCGCCAATAGTTTCTGTGCTGTTTTTGAGCCGTCCGTGCGGTATGGCAACACCATGATCAATGGCTGTGGTGCCCAGGCGTTCACGGGCAATTAGGCTATTAAAGATATCGTGTGCATCCAGCGTATCCGGTGAGCGCGTCACAAAAAGCTCGCTAAGTGTTTCCAGCGCACGTTTTTTGCTGGCAACAGGCACCTGCGTCGCAATACGCTCGGGAGTAATAATGTCAGAAAGTTGCATAGTGATATCGTGATAACAAATAAAAATAGGATTAAAAAGTAATGGGTTTAATAGCGTGCGCGGGAGTTTTCGCTCCCACACACAATGCCATTGTTGCACAGTTTCCTGGATTATTCCTGCGAAGCCTCTTCCTGCAATGAAGCCTGCAACGCAGAACTGCTGCCGCGATGGTGATTAGAGCGTTTTTCTTTGTGTTTTTTCACTTGACGATCAAGCTTGTCGATTAATGCATCGATGGCTGTGTACATATTTTCATCTTCAGCGGCCGCAAAAAGATTGGCGCCGTTAATATGAATCGTAGCCTCCGCTTTTTGACGCTGCTTCTCCACGCTGAGAATAGCATGAACATTGGTCACCGTATCGATATGTCGCTCCAGTTTGGCCAGTTTGGTAGTAATATAGTCACGAAGCGAATCGGTAATTTCAAGATGTTGACCGGTAACATTAACTTGCATAATTAACTCCTTTAGTTGTATCCAACGTCCATTCGGCGGCTATTTTTTGTTAGCTATGGCGGTTAAACAAGCCGTTTACGTTCATTGGATGGTGCGATGGACATTGCTTCACGGTATTTTGCCACCGTGCGACGTGCCACATTGATACCCTGATCACCCAGCAAACCTGCCAACTTATTATCACTCAATGGTTTGCCTGGCTTTTCAGCGGCAATCAATTTTTTCAAAATTGCGCGAATGGCGGTGGCTGAACATTCACCGCCCGCCGCCGTTCCCACATGACTCGAAAAGAAAAACTTCAGTTCAAATATACCCCGGGGGGTGTGCATATATTTTTTTGTAGTCACCCGGGAAATGGTTGATTCATGCATTTCAACAATTTCTGCAATATCATGCATCACCATAGGTTTCATGGCTTCTTCGCCATGATCAAAAAAGCCGCGTTGACGCTCAACAATGGTTGTTGCTACTTTCAATAATGTTTCGTTACGGCTGCGCAGGCTTTTAATAAACCAGCGTGCCTCCTGTAAATTATTTTTCAAAAAAGTGGCGTCTTTGCTGTTATTACGTTGTGCCATTTTTGCGTAAAGGCTGTTGATGCCGATTTTCGGCGTAATGTCCGGGTTCAACTCCACGCGCCACTGGCCTTTTATCTTTTTCACAAAAACATCGGGAATAATATATTCAGGCTGACTGCCCGTGATATGCCCGCCAGGTCGTGGATTGAGGCTTTGCACCAGCTGAATGACGTGCTGCATTTGTGTTTCGGTCAATTTCATGCGGCGCATAATCAGTGGATATTCACGTTTGGCCAGGGCATCAAAATGCTCTTTGAGTAACACTTTTGCTTCAGCCAGCCAGGGCGTTTCCGCATCGTAATATTTCAGTTGAATCAGCATACATTCGCGCAGATCACGGGCGGCAATACCCGGCGGGTCAAAATCCTGCACGCGGTGTAATACTGCTTCTACTTCATCCAATTCAATATCGTTACCTTCGGACAGGGATTGATGCAGCTCTTCCAGCGATGTACTGAGGTAACCATCATCATCAATGGCGTCAATAATGGTTGTGGCAATGGCCTGATCGGTCTCGCTGCAAGGGGAAAGATTCAACTGCCATAATAAATGATCTTGCAGGCTTTCGCTGCGGCTATCCGCTTGTTCGTAACTTAAGTTCTCGCTGTCATTGTTCCGCGAAACAGCACTGTAGGAATCGACGTAGGTATCGCTGTAGGAGTCTTCCCATTCACTGTCAGTGGGTAGATCGTTGGGGATTTCCTGTTCCTGTTTGTCCACAGCACGGTCAGCTACATCAATGCTTTCACTGTCTTCACCCTGGCTTTCACTACGGCTTTCACCGCCACTGTTATCAGTGGCCATACCCGTTTCGCCATCACTTCGCTCACCACTGTCGCTTTCACGGCGTTCCGCAGCGGCCTCCTCTGTAATCTCAAGCATCGGATTGGATTCAAGTGCTTCCTGAATCTCCGTTTGCAGCTCCAGCGTAGAGAGCTGTAACAAGCGGATAGCCTGTTGCAACTGGGGAGTCATGGTCAGGTGCTGACCCAGTTTAAGCTGTAAGGTTTGCTTCATTGATATGTGAGTCGGGCCTTGGTCACAAAGTCGCCTCTCCTAAAGGGGAACGATCTTTTTGCCTGTTATTTATTGTCAGTTTACTCCAAACCCCGGGATGTTGAAGACTTGGCAGGTATTTATTTTTTATATCTTCAATAGACGTTGTTATATATCAAAGTTTAAAGTCCTGTCCCAGATAAACGTCCCTGACGTGAGAATCTTTAAGCACGTCCTCCGGAACACCCTGAGCGATCACTTCACCAGCATTCATAATGTAGGCACGGTGGCAAATCCCAAGGGTTTCTCTTACATTATGGTCAGTAATCAGCACGCCGATGTTGCGCTCGGTTAAGTGGCTGATTATACGCTGAATATCCAGCACAGAAATGGGGTCAACACCGGCAAAAGGTTCGTCTAACAAGATGAACTTGGGCTCAGTGGCCAATGCGCGGGCAATTTCCACCCGTCGGCGCTCCCCCCCCGAGAGACTCATACCCGGCGAATCACGAATGTGACTGATGTGCAGCTCACCCAGCAGTTCGTCCAGCTTGCATTGCTGCTGCTGTCGCGTCAGCTCGGCGCGGGTCTGCAATATGGCCAATAAATTATCTGCAACACTGAGTTTGCGAAACACTGAGGCTTCTTGCGGCAGGTAACCGATGCCCAAACGGGCCCGTGCATGCAACGGATAATGGGTGACATCATGATCATTGAGGAGAATCTGACCATGATCACAAGCCACCAGACCGACGATCATGTAAAAGCAGGTGGTTTTACCTGCGCCGTTGGGGCCCAGCAGGCCCACCACTTCGCCACTGCCTACGGTGACGGAGACTTTTTTTACCACCTGCCGTGATTGATATTGCTTGGCAAGGTTGATGGCGACCAAATCGCTCATGGCTGGGAATCCGTTTTTTTAGGGCGCGGCTGCAAGGTAACAGTCACCCTTTGCTGCTCACCTGTCTTGCTGGCCGCACCTGCATTGGCCAGTACTCGCTCAGCATCGGGGTCATATTGAATGCGATTACCGCTAAAACGATTGCCGCCCTGCCAGAACTGTGCTTTGTCCAGCAGTAACACCTGTTTGCTGTTCGCATTGTATTCCATGCGCTGACTGCTGCCTTTCACGATTTTTCCGTCCGCCCGTTCTTGCAAATAATGTGCTGGCTGACCCTGTGCGGTAATACGCTGCAATTCTCCCTCTTTGCTATACACCACCACTTTATCGGCACGCATCTCAATGCCGCCCTGGCGTACTATCACATGGCCGGTGTAAGTCATTACTCCCAGTGCTTCGTCAATCTCTGCCCGATCAGCCTCAATATGAACAGGCTGTTGGCTGTCATCGTTACCGGCTAATACCAGTGTGCTGAACACACAGCTTATCAGCAGCAACAGGAGTTTAAGGCGCATAAACCCCCCGTACCTGCGACAATAGCTGTACCTGCCCCTTGCGGAAATACACTTGCAGACCCACTGCTTTCAAGGTGTCTTCATTTTGCACGATGGTGGCTGCCTGATCCGTTTCTGCATAATCATCCGCAGGCCGCACGCGCACATCGCGGGTACGAATCTGTAAATTGGCCGACGCCGCCTCATCAGGGTAGCGTTGGATGGTCACTGAGCCATCCAGAAAAATCTGTTCGTTGCCATTTTCTGCGCGACCGGTTTCCGCCGCTGCCGTCCAGCGCTGGCCATCAGGCTGGAAAGCGGTAAATTGTGGTTGAGTAAACTCGCTGCGATCATCATCGGCGTAGTGTGCCATATGTATGGCCCGGAGTTGATATTGCGGCCGCCCCTGTTCGTCTAAAACCTGTGTGGTGAAATTTTCCATGAACGAGTCCGGCACATCCTGAGTTTGAGGTGTCACTACTGCGCCCTTGTCCGGCTGCTTTTGAAACAGCCACACACTGAGCCCGGCGACAAGCACAACCAGCAGGGGGGCGAAGGATTTCCACAAACGCTGAAACAACGTTCAATACCTGGATTCTGCAAGTGATTGTGCTTGCGCAGTGAACGATATTGACTTGTAGGGCAATCGACAACGCTGAGCGTAATCCTGCTTGTGATTGCCGAAAATTTTCATACCGCTGTACGGATTAAACCTGAATTCCGCCGTTGACCGCTTCGAGGATGTATTAACATTTTGCAAATAGTCTATTTAGTGGTTTTGGTGCATTCGCTTGTTGAGTCGCTACGACCTGTATAGCACGTTGCCTTTTTGCGTCTGGCCGCGTTGCGCCTCGCCAGCCACAAAATTCAACGCACGCCACAGGCCGTTCAACGGCGGATTTTAGGTTAAAAGCCTGTGTCGAGTACAAGCGCCTGCAGGAATCCGGCAATATTTGATCCGGCAAACAACCTACTGCAAATAATACTGCATGGCGGCATCCAGTGTTCCCTGCGCCTCCATAATCAGCTCGCAGAGATCACGCGCAGCCCCCTGTCCGCCATTGTGAGGGGCTTGCCAATGCGCGTGCTTGCTTACCAGGGCATGGGCATCGTTAGTGGCTGCGGCTAACCCCACACGCAGCATAATCGGTAAATCCACCACATCATCACCCATGTACGCCACCTGCTCTGCGTCGAGCCCCAGCTTGGCAATAAGTTCTTCGAAGGCGGGCAGTTTTTCCAGCTTGCCCTGATAAACATGCTTGATGCCAAGGTTGGCCATGCGGTGTTCCACCACTTTTGATGTGCGACCGGTGATGATGCCCACCGCCACACCACTGTTTTGCAGCATTTTCATACCGTGACCATCACGGGAGTGAAAGGCTTTGTATTCCTGTCCATCATCACCGAAAATCAACCGACCATCGGTCAGCACGCCGTCTACGTCAAAGATCAGCAGTTTGATTTGGGCCGCGCGGGCGAGAATATCTTTCATATAATTCCTGGGTTTGGTTCCTGGCTTTTCAGAGGAGGGTTTTATCAAACCACTCCCGCACGCAGCAAGTCATGCATATTCAGCGCGCCAACGGGTCGCTGCTGTTCATCCACGACCATTAGTGAATTAATTTTGTACTGCTCCATCAAGCTCAGTGTTTCCACCGCCAACTGCCGGGGTCGCACCGTTTTGCAATTGCGCGTCATCACCTCGGCAATGCCGGTTTGATGAACATTAACTTCGCCATGATCCAGCACCCGGCGCAGATCACCGTCGGTAAAAATACCTGCCAGCCTGCCACCCGCATCAACAATACCGGTCATCCCCAAACCTTTTTGCGTCATTTCCAGCAATGCTTCACTAAGGCTGGCGGTATTGCTCACACAGGGAATGCTATCGTTGCCGTGCATAATATCTTCCACATGCAGCAATAAACGTCGCCCCAGTGAACCGCCGGGATGCGACAAGGCAAAATCATCCGCAGTAAACCCACGCTGTTCCAGCAGTGATACCGCCAGCGCATCGCCCATCACCAGTGCCGCTGTGGTACTGGAGGTGGGAGCCAGTCCCAATGGGCACGCTTCTTTTTCCACGCTGACATCAAGATGGGCATCGGCGGCCTCAGCCAGAGTGGAATCAATCTTGCCGGTAAGCGCGATGAGCGGGGCTCCCAGGCGTTTGATCAGCGGCAGAATGGTGAGGATTTCAGTGGTTTCGCCAGAGTTGGACAACGCCAGCACCACATCATTGCTAGTGATCATGCCCATATCGCCGTGACTGGCTTCACCCGGGTGTACAAAAAAAGCGGGGCTGCCGGTGCTGGCCAGCGTAGCAGCAATTTTTTCACCAATATGGCCTGACTTACCCATACCCAGCACCACAATACGGCCTTCGCAGTCGTACATGAAACGGCATGCATGCACAAAATCAGGGCCAATGCGACCGGCGAGGTCAGCTATCGCTTTGGCTTCAATATCGATGACCGCAAGGGCCATTTGTTCAAGTTTAACGGGACTCATCATTTTTTGATTATTCTGTTTAACCTGGGTGCTAAATTTATCAGCCCAGGCCCGTCATGCCCAGCCACGTCATGTAACCGACAAAACAGGCCAGCAACAAGCCGCCTTCAAGACGATTGATGCGGCCCGGCCCTCTGAAGCCATAGGCCATCAGGAATAACACGAAGGTTAATCCTAGCACGACGGGAAAATCACGTTGCAACACTGCCGGCTCCAATACGCTGGGGGCAATTAATCCCGGCAAAGCCAGTACCGCCAGCAAGTTGAACATATTAGAACCAATGATATTACCCACGGCCATATCGTCTTCACCTTTGAGAGCGCTCATTACCGAGGCAGCCAGTTCTGGCAGGCTGGTGCCGATGGCGATAATGGTCAGACCAATCACTAAGTCACTCACGCCCAGATCCTGGGCAATATTCACCGCACCCCACACCAACAGCCTGGAACTCAGCACCAAAGCCACCAGGCCCAGAACAGCCCAGAATACCGCCTGTCCGGTACTTAAACTGGTGGGGACTTCTCTTTCAAACTCACCGGTCAACGGGTCCGCCAGCGATGCTGTTGCCGGGGTACCAGAAGGCACAGATTGTGAGCGTTTGCCCAACCAGATCATCCAGAAAATCAACAAGGCCGTAGACCCCAGCAGGATAGCGCCATCGAGCACACCCAATTCACCATCAAGCATCAAGGCACCTGCCAGCAAGGTCGCTGCAAACAGCACTGGGAATTCGCGACGCAAAATGCCGGAATCCACTGTTAGCGGCATAATCAGTGCTGTTACCCCCAAAACCAGCGCAATATTGGCGATGTTGGAGCCCAGTGCATTACCGATCCCCATTCCGGGATTACCACTGCTGGCGGCCATACCGGAAACCAGCATTTCGGGTGCCGAGGTGCCAAAACCCATGATAGTCATGCCGATAATCAGTGGCGACACACCCAGGTTACGCGCCAGCCCTGCCGCACCAAGCACAAAACGTTCAGCACTCCATACCAAAAAAACCAAACCAGCAATCACAGCCAACCACGACATCCACATCTATTTAAAAACCTCCACTTACGGCACTGACAATGGACTCCGCAGATCCTTCCGCAAACCAGTAATGCAACACCAGTCCGGCAAAAATCACAGCACCAAACCAATGATTATTGAGAAAAGCCTTGAAACAACCTTCAGGACTGCGGTCACGAATCAGCCATTGTTGATACACACCCAATCCTGTCGCTGCCAACAGACCCAGAAAATAAAATACACCCAGTTCCAGCTTGTTGCCGATGATCCACAAAGTAAGGAGCAACATCACCTGAATGCTGCCAATAATCATGCGGTCAGCATCACCAAATAAAATCGCCGTGGATTTAACTCCGATTTTCAAATCGTCCTCGATATCCACCATGGCATACATGCTGTCATACGCCGTGGCCCATAATACGGTGGCAATAAGCAGCAACCACGCCACCAGTGGTACTTCGCCAGTTTGTGCTGCAAATGTCATGGGAATAGCCCAGCCAAAAGCCAGTCCCAAAAACACCTGCGGCAGATATGTATGGCGTTTCGTAAAGGGATAAATTGCCACCAGCACTGCACCGACCAGCGACAAAGCAATGGTGAGCCCGTTCGTCGTCAATACCAGCATAAAAGCAACCAGACATAACACCACAAACAGTATCAATGCTTCCCGGGGCGTTACTTTACCCGCCGCAATGGGGCGGCTTTTGGTACGCGCAACACGCGGGTCAAATTCACGGTCGGCGTAGTCATTAATCACACAACCCGCCGCACGCAACAGCACCACACCCAGCACAAACACCAGCGTCACTCCCGTATCCGGGTTGCCCTGTCCCGCCATCCACAACGCCCACGCGGTCGGCCACAGCAACAGGTAAGTGCCAATGGGACGGTGCAAACGCATCAATAACGCATACTGGTAACTGCGATCCTTAATGCGCTCCCAGCTCAGGTCCGATATTACGGTTGGTATGTTCATGGGCAGATACTGTAGCCGACTAATTCTGATGCCGGCAGATGGCGGAGAGAAAAATTTCACTCACCAGCAATGGATGCTGGTTAAGAAAAAAAACTGACCGCCGCCCCCAGATATTCGTCGGCAATTGCGACAAACCTGTTGTGGCGCGCGTAAACAGTGGCTGATCTGACGACAACCGCGTAACTTCAATGCCACTGCGCACCATAGAGCGGTCCGCGAACAACACCGCACCCAATGGTTTTTTGCCCAGCCGTGACAGACGGCGGCGGGGTCCGGTCAAGGTGCGCACCGGAATCACCGTGCGAGCAAACACCCATGGCTGATCATCACATAACAAACGCACTTCACGCACAAAACAGCGCTCATGTGGCAATGCGCCCAGCGCCTGTGCCTCATTCAACATGGGTCGCTGCCAGTGTTGCTCAGCAGGCTCGACACGAAACTGACCCCGGCATGTCTGCTGCAAACGACGGGTCAACGAAGTGGAATCCAGCAACCACGCCAGCAGCTCAGGCGGTGCGCCATGGCGGGCAACAGGTGACCACGCCTGCCAGCGGGGCTCAAATCGGTGTTTGCCTAAAGGTAGGTTGGTCACGAGAATATTACTGATGCGTCCGATTTAAATGAGAGCGGATTGTACCGCAAGTTGCGGGCGGGGTCGTTCGGGGATTTTTATTTCCACACATATTTTGTGCGGGTCAGGATTCCGGGGAGACCAGCTTATTGAATGCCTGAGCGGCGACTGACTTTTGCTGACAGACAGATAACGTTATTTTTTGGTAATCAGTGAATCACTGATGTCACCCGCCCAGCGAATCGATGCCAGGTAGGCTGTACGCAAAGTGCCACCGTCATAGTGTGTGTTGCTCAGATCGTTCCATTGACCACGCTCATAACTTAATACCAGTGACAGCAGCTGCCCCAGCTCACCGGTTTTATCCAATAGCGCATAATGCAGTGTATCGGATAGCGGCAAGGTATCCAGAATTTCATCCAGTGGTTTATTAATGAAGGCATCCAATACTGAGAATAGACCCACGGTGAAAGCGTTTTCAGCAGATACAGGTGTGCCCGTGGACAGTATTTCGCACATGTGCGCACGAATCAGTGCTGTGAGAATCAGTTCGTAGGGCTTGTCATCAATACTGGACATGGCCAGGATCGCTACCCAGGTTTTGATGGTATTAAGACCCAACAAACTGATAGCCTGCTGTATGGACTCAACTTTTCGTCCAACACTGACATGCGCGGAATTGATATAACGCAAAATCCGGTATGACAGAGAAACATCCTGTGCCACCAATGTTTGTAATTCACCGAAATCCAGTTCAGGATTCTGCAACTTGGTCAACAATTGCATGATGGCCATGCGGCTTGTCAGTGTACGTGCGCCTTTAACAATTTTCGGCTTGCAAAAAAAGTATCCCTGAAAATAATCAAAACCCAACGCTTTGCAATATTCGTACTCTTCGGGGGTTTCAACTTTTTCTGCCAGTAAACGTACACCGGTTGGGCGAAGTTTTTTGACCTGTTCGGTTAATGCACTTCCCGGCAAAGTGAACAGATCAAATTTGATGATATCTGCCAGCTCTACCAATGTCCGTTTGCTCTCATCACAAATAAAATCGTCGAGAACGATGACGTGGCCCGCAGCTTTCAGTTTTTTCAGACCGGTAATCACGGCTTCCGTGGGTTCGATGTCTTCCAATACCTCCAGCACCAGATTGTCCTGAGCCAACGATGGCGGCAGGCCTTCCACAATGTAACGCTCCGTGAGATTGATAAAGGCCAGTGATTGTCCTACCAGTTCAGGCAGGCCGACCTCCATCAGCGCATTGATCAGCACCTGGGAAGTCGCGTCGTCGCCATCCACCACGTCAGCGTAATTGTTTTCACTGGAACGATACAGCAGTTCGTAGGCATACACATACAATTTGCGATCATAGATGGGTTGGCGGGCAATGAAAAAATCGGACACGGTGGCAATCCTTGCAAGTGGTCACTGGCATAGGCCAGGTGCTCGTTTAATACCGGTGGTATCGGCAGGCACCAAAGGGGCTTTAGGTTGTTGCCTGTGTTTAAAGAGCGGTTTTTTTAGCCTCTTAACCTCGCAACGGTGTCCGTTCGCCGTTTTGCCGATAATTCAGATAATCCGCAAGAATCAACGCATGATCAAAAGCCAGAGGTGAAGGCAGATCTTCAGGCAAAAACACCTGCACGTTCGCGGCATCATCAGCAGCCTGGGGTTCGCCACTGGCCTCAGCGGTATATACGGCACAAACGGTGTGACCACGCGGGTCACGGGTTGGCTCCGAGTAACATCCCAACAAAGTGATGAGTTTTACCGGCAGTGAGATTTCTTCCGCTGCTTCCCGCACGGCAGCCTGCTCCAGACTTTCACCCACATCAACGAAACCACCGGGTAGTGCCCAGCCGTGTGGCGGGTTTTTACGCTCGATGAGCAATATGGGCCGACCAGGCTGGTCGATGAGCTCGATAATAATATCGACGGTCAGTTTGGGCGTTTCTGGCGCAGGCATCGGCTGATTATCCGCAACCGTAAATACTAATACAATAGCAGGGCTGCCAGCCCCAAAAAGGCCAGGAAGCCAATGACATCCGTGACCGTGGTCAGCAACACACCACCCGCCAGCGCAGGGTCAATACCAACACGCTTGAGCATCAACGGAATGGTCGCCCCGGCCATGGCAGCAACAATCAGGTTAATCAGCATTGCAGCGGCGATAATGCCGCCTAACTGTGCATCACCAAACCAGGCCATAACAATACCGCCGACAATCAGCGCCCAAATCACCCCATTGAGCCCGCCGACCAGCAGCTCCTTGTTAAACAGCCGTCGCGCGTTGGAACGACTGATTTGCCCCAGCGCCATACCACGAATGACTAACGTCAGAGTCTGGTTACCCGCGATACCACCCATGCTGGCAACAATGGGCATGAGAATGGCCAGTGCCACCATTTTCTCCAGGGTGGCATCGAACTGGCCAATGACCCATGATGCCAGCAAAGCGGTGAGTAGATTCACACCCAGCCAGACAGCCCGGCGTTGTGAGCTGGTGGCCACGGGTGCAAACATGTCGTCCTCTTCCGAAAGACCCGCCATGCTCATCAACGAATGCTCGGCTTCATCACGAATCACATCCACCACATCATCGATGGTAATACGACCCAGAAGCCGACCTTCTTCGTCCACCACGGGTGCAGACACCAGATTACGTTTTTCAAACAGGCTGGCGACTTCCTGCTCCGGCAAAGTGGCAAGAATCGCCTCCCGTTCACGATCCATATGTTCTGCAACCAGCGTATCGGGATTTTTGATCAGCAGAGTTGTCAGTGGCAACAGCCCGAGATATTTATTTTCGCGATTGGTCACGATGAGCTGATCGGTCATTTCCGGAATTTCACCAATGCGGCGCAGGTAACGCAGGACAACATCGAGACTGATATCTGCACGCACAGTGATGGTGTCGATATTCATCAGCCCGCCAGCCGTGTCTTCCGGATAAGACATCACTGCTTCCAGGCGCTCGCGGTGCTGGGCGTCCATAGCTTCCAACACCTGATCCGTCACCGCATCAGGAAAATCGCTGAGAATATCGGCGAGATCATCCGTTTCCAGCCCTTCGGCAGCAGCCAGCAACTCGCTGTTGTCCATGTCACGAATCAGTCGCTCACGCACATCATCGTTGACTTGCAACAACACGTCGCCTTCCTGCTCGGCTGAAACCAGCTCCCATATTGCATCACGCTGCTCATGCGGTAGAGCTTCCAGTAAATGAGCAATTTCTGCCGGATGCAACTCGTGCAATTCGCGTTTCACGCGGGCAAGCGTGCCATCACGGAGCAAATCCGTGAATGCCTGCAATCGTTTGGTGCGGTGCTCGTGTTCTTTATTTGAATTGGGCATGGCAGTCCGCCGGTAACAACATGATGGCATTCTACCTCATGCCAGGAATGCCGGGAGCTTGTTGGGTGTATGTCTCTTCCGGGAAAAAACTACTTCAGTTGTTTTTCCAGTTCAGCCACCCTTGCTTCCAGCGCCTCCAGTTTTTCGCGACTACGCTGCAATACCGCGCTTTGCACTTCAAATTCGTCGCGGGTTACCAACTCCATTTTGGCTAGTGCAGCTTGCAAGGCTGCCCGCAGGTTTTTTTCCATATCCTGTTGCATGGTCTGAAAACCAGCAGGCAGTTTGTCCAACACGCCGCGAGCCAGTTCATCCAGTTTTTTAGGGTCTAAACGATTCTCAAACATCTTGTTGATCTCCTTCATGATTGTCTCAACAAATGCGTCGCATCTGTCACGCCTCACATCCTGCAAATGATCGTGCTCACAAGATTTAGGTCACATATTACCTTAACGAGATAAGACGGGTGCTGACCAGTGGCTCACCACGCAACTCCCAATGTAGCCTATTTTGCATGCCCAAAAAATGTCTGCACCAATATAGCGCTCAATGATGGTGCGCACCTTTGTCGATTTCCTCATTTTGGTGCGGGGCAGCATCAGCTGAACCTGTAAAATTATCATAACTTACTGAAAAAAATACCATTACGTATCTTGGCACAGTCGATGCTACAGGTGATTGGAGATTTTCCAATCCATTAACACACTCTTAATTTGGGGAGAAAATATGAAAAAAATAATGAGATCAAATAAACCCAGGCGACTCTTTCGGACTGCAACTTCGCAGTAAGCAGTAGCAATCATCAGTAATATCGCGCTTTGCAACACTGCCGAGCACCGGTGCATATTTTAGGAGGGAGTTTTCCCATGAAACTAGTCACAGCAATTATCAAGCCTTTCAAGCTGGACGACGTGCGTGAGGCCTTGTCAGAAATAGGGGTTCAAGGCATCACTGTCACCGAAGTAAAAGGTTTCGGACGCCAAAAAGGTCATACCGAACTCTATCGTGGTGCGGAATATGTCGTGGATTTTTTGCCTAAAGTAAAACTTGAACTGGCCATTGCCGCTGATCTTCTGGATCAGGTTATCGAGGCAATCAGCACAGCCGCCAATACCGGGAAAATCGGTGACGGCAAAATTTTCGTTGCTCCGCTGGAGCAGGTGGTTCGTATTCGTACCGGTGAAACCGGCACTGAAGCACTCTAAAACGGGGAGCACATAATAATGGAAGCTAATATTTTTCATTTGCAGTACGCCATGGACACCTTCTATTTTCTGGTGTGTGGTGCCTTGGTCATGTGGATGGCAGCAGGATTTGCCATGCTGGAAGCGGGCTTGGTCCGTTCAAAAAACACCACGGAAATTCTCACCAAAAACGTTGTATTGTTTGCCATCGCCTGCACTATGTATCTGGCTATCGGCTACGACATCATGTATGACGGCGGTATGTTCCTGGCCAACATCGTACTGGACGGGGCTGAAAATACAGACGCCATGGTTGGCGCGGTATTAAAAGAATCCGCCGAAGCCGGTTTTGATGGAGGTGCCGTGTATTCCAATGCATCTGACTTCTTCTTCCAGGTGGTTTTTGTGGCAACCGCCATGTCCATCGTTTCCGGTGCCGTTGCAGAACGCATGAAACTTTGGGCATTCATGTTGTTTGCGGTAGTGATGACCGGCTTCATCTACCCCATGGAAGGCAGCTGGACCTGGGGTGGCAATTCTGTGTTTGGCATGTATAACCTGGGCGATGATTTCGGGTTTTCCGATTTTGCCGGTTCCGGCATTGTGCATATGGCAGGTGCAGCTGCGGCTTTAGCCGGCGTACTGGTATTGGGTGCTCGTAAGGGCAAATACGGCAAAGACGGCTCGGTTAACGCAATCCCGGGTGCCAATCTCCCCCTGGCAACGCTGGGCACATTCATTTTGTGGATGGGCTGGTTCGGCTTCAACGGTGGTTCCGTGCTCAAACTGGGCGATATTGCCAATGCCAACTCGGTGGCCATGGTGTTTCTGAACACGAATGCCGCTGCTGCGGGTGGCGTGATCGTTGCGCTGATTGTGGCCAAACTGCTGTTCGGCAAGGCTGATTTAACCATGACGCTTAATGGCGCGTTAGCGGGTTTGGTGGCAATTACTGCTGAGCCGTCCACACCCTCTGCTTTGGAAGCCACTCTGATTGGTGGTTTCGGTGGACTGCTGGTGGTATTCGCCATCATTGGCCTGGACAAGCTGAAGATTGATGATCCCGTGGGTGCCATTTCAGTGCATGGCGTCGTTGGTATATGGGGTCTGTTGGCCGTACCACTTACCAACGACGGTGCCAGCTTCGGCGGCCAAATCGTAGGCATGCTTACCATTCTGATCTGGGTATTCGTGGCCAGCTACATAACCTGGATAATCATCAAAATGATCATGGGTGTGCGCGTCACGGAAGAAGAGGAGTATGAGGGAGTCGATCTTACCGAGTGTGGTATGGAGGCTTATCCCGAATTCACCAACAAATAGCTTAAACCTAGGTTAAACAACACAACAATAAGTCTGTCCGCAAACAGACAACGTCAAGCGCCCTTCGCCGGGCGCTTTTTTTGCAGACATTTTTGGAGGAATAATATTGAGTTTTACATCAAAACTTTTCATTGTTATTTTTCCATCCATTGCACGCCGAAATAGTTTCCATGGCGTCTCATCGAAAAACCCCCAGGATATCTGCAATGCTAACGATGGATATATTGTTACGGGACAATAAAAAAACAGGTGGATACGTAACAGTACATGCAAAATATTAGGGTCAAATGTCAGTTGCGTGTTTTGAGATTCAGGCCTAAATCCCAACCGCTATGAGTGTATTTATGTTTTTTTGAAAACGCTGGGTGATCAACGACCTGCTAAAGTCTGCACTTGAAGCGCCGTTAAATTTACAGGCTTCCTGTTCCACGCTATGCTCCCTGCAACGTCCACCCTCGATGAGGTTATGCATGAAACATCTGATTACCCTGACAACTGTTTTCCTGTTATGCCTGTCACCTCTGAGTTTTGCCAATAAAATCTACAAATGGACAGACAGTGAAGGTAATACCCATTACGGTGAACGCCCCCCCAGTCAACAGGCCACACAAATCACGGTGCCCAAAGGCCCGGCCCGCACACAGGCTCCCCAACCGGTCAATCAACAGGATGCTACCAATAAGCTGCTGGATGCCTTTGCCAAAGAACGCAAAGATAAAAAAGAGGCTGCAAACAAGGCCGCAGCAGAAAAAGAACGTCGGGATGAAAATTGTTCCCGTGCGAAACGTCGTGTCATCAGCCTGAAACTTGGCGGTCGCCAGTACGAAATCACCGATCAGGGAGAACGCCGCTTTCTCAGTGATGCAGACATTCAGGCACGCTTACTTGAAGCACAAAAAGTCGCTGATCAATGGTGCAAATAAAAACACTAGAAATTCAACGGAAAATAGCGGTACAACAAAGGCTATTCAATAGCAAGCCGCCCCAGCGGCAATTTTACCAACCACGCCATCAGCCGTTTCCGTACGCACGAACTCTGATACACTCATTCTGCCAACCACCCGATATATAACCAAAAGCCCGGGACACAACACCGGCTAGAAACCCCAAAATAAGATAGTAAAGGAGTCAGTCTCATGTTCGCCCCCTACCTTGTTTCCACTGGACGGATAACCCGTAATACGATGTTAGCGCTACTGACCGGGGTGGTCATAACATCCCCCAGTCTTGCAGCAATTGCGGAAAAAACAGCAAGCGAGATTGAAACAGCAACAGCACTAACGCCCGCAATAGCCAGCCCGGTAGCCGACAAAGCTGATCATGTTGCACGGGCCGTTTTCACCACCGCCATTGTTGACAGAGAACCAATCGACACACTGGACACGTTTTCGACAGATACCCGCCGGATTTTTTTCTTTACAGACCTGCGCGGGCTTGGCGGGCAAATTGTTACCCATCGCTGGGAACACAATGGTCAGGTCATGGCTGAGATCACCTTTAGAGTTGGTGCCGGAGCACGTTGGCGGGTTTATTCCAGCAAGAATCTGCTGCCTGAATGGACGGGCATATGGAAAGTAGTGGTAAACAACGAGAAAGGTGAAACCCTGCACACCAGCACATTTGAATACGTAACGGCAACAATACCTGCTCCAGAATAAACCTTACACCTGCCCGGACAACTACTGGCTGGAGGGTATCACATTATTTTCTATTGGCAACGCTTCTGTTGGTACTAACACATCCACACTGCCCGAAATTGTATTCTCCGGCTCTTCTGCGACAGTATCGCCTATGACAGCAGGAGCTGTTGTTCCGGCGGTGTTCACATCAACGTCAATCACCTTATCGACAATAGGTAAGCCATCCACCGACTCCACTGTGCTGATCTCATCTTCAATCACAACATCCGTTGTTTCGGTCTCTATCACTTCGGGCTCAATAGTTTCCGGTGCAGTTTCAGGTTCTATTGTCCCGGCAACAGCCTCTGGCGTATTCAATGCTTTCATCACATCATCAACCGTCTCCAGCGTGTTTTCTTCTATAGTTTCTTCCGCTTGTTTTTCTGCTGTTGCTGCTGGTTCTTCAGCCTGAATATTCGACATTGATGGTGCTTCCTCTAACACTTCAGCCACAGAAGATTCACTTATGGGGGACACCACCTCTACAGCAGGCGTCGCCACTGGTGCCACCACAGCCCTCGTTTCCACATTCGTTTTTTGAGCGGCTTCAGCCTTGATTGACTCCAGGCGTTCACGTAAACGCGCTATGGTCTCTTTGCTTTTGACATCCGCCAGGTCGTCGGAACGAGTAGATGCTTCAGGTTCAGGCTGACCTATTTCACCAATGCTTGAGGTTACTCTGTCGGTAAGCTCACCCAGTGTCTCTGTCCCTTGATTGACCACTGCTTTCAATCTTTCCGGCGCATCACCACCAGAAAGATAAAACCAACCCACTCCGGAAACGATCACCAAAAACAACGCCGCGCCTGCCATCCACCTCACACCTGGACCACGCTTCGACTTCCGTATTGTTACATCCTGCTGTGGTCGAATCGACCGATTGATTTCCTGCGTTTCAAACAATGATTTTTGCGTTGCCTGTTTGTCCTCCAAAACTATTGACGGGTTTTGTGTGGCAGCTTTCTGCCGCACTTTTTCCTCGGCAATTTTCTCTGCTTTTTGGTTGCGCTCGTTTTCAACACCCACGGAGTCCGCTGGTGAACCAACAGCATCTACATGCGGATCATCACGATAGCCCAGTGTTGCTTCCCAGATAAAATCATCTGATACCCATTGGCGTTTTTGTTCCTGTTTTTCGACCTTCATCACCTCCCGGGGATCAATCAGGTTTGACCGGTCTTTGGCACGTTCGGCAATCTCTTTTTCATCCACAATAATGGCATTTTCCACTTCGGCAATTTCTTCCGCCGCAGCTTCCAGCTCCATAAAATCATCCAGACTTTCTTCATTTTTACCAATTGCCTTCAGTGCTGCCTCTCTCGCTTCGCGGACCCGGCGTGCCTTATCAGCATCGGCTTTTTTGCGCTGTTGAATGGCGGCGGCCTTTTTTGCCTTGGCCTGTGCTGCCAATTTGATTTTGTTTTTATCCACCTCACGCCGCGCAGCGATAATGGAACGTTTGTGCTCCAGTTCAGCCTGTAAACGCGAGGTTTCCGCTTCCGCTTTCAGGCGTTTGATTTCTTCTTCTGCCTCCCAGCGCATTTTTTCGGCGACCTGTTGCGCTCGTACAGCCTCTTCCTTGGCAATGCGTGCAACATCTTCCATTTCCTGTTTGCGCAGCATGACTTCTGCGTTAGCCAAACGCTCCTGTTCAGCTAATACCTCGGCTTCTCTTTGTTGTTGAGCCTGTTGCTGTACAAGCGCTGCGGCAGCTTCACGTTTTTTACGCTCGGCATCCATGGCTGCCAGGTTGTTTTTCTGCGCCTCTTCTGCCTCAATCTTTTGTGCCGCCGCAAACAATCGTGCCTGTTTTTCCACTTGCTCGCGTGCTGCCGCCGCCTCGGCGCGCAACTGCGCCATTTCTTTTTCCATTTGCTGGCGGGCTGTTTCAGCCTCGCGGGCACGATTCGATTCTTCAGTTGCACGCCGTTCGGCTTCTTCTGCCTCGGCCTGACGACGGATGATTTCATTTTCGGCCCGTTGCCGTGCGGCATCAGCCTCTTCGGCACGGGCTGCTTCCTCCTCAGCACGACGGGCAATTTCTTCCAGCTGAGCCTGTTGCTGAGCCAGCTCTTCAGCTCGCAGGCTCGCCGCTGCGCGCTCTGCTTCGCTACGTGCAGCATCAGCGGCCAGGCGTGCCTGCGCCTCAGCGGCCAGACGTGTTTGCTCTGTTTCAGCTTCCAGGCGCTCCAGTTCATGCACCGCCTGTAAACGGGCTTCTTCAGCGGCCTGCGCACGCATGGTTTCGCGTTCTGCATCAGAGCGCGCCGCATCAGCAACCCGTTGCGCCTGTTCCTCCAACTGCATGCGCGCCACTTCAGCATCTACCTTCAACCGCTGAATTTCGGCTTCAGCCTGTAAGCGGGCTTCTTCAGCAGCCCGGGTTCGGCATGCCTCATCTTCCGCCCTTCTTGCCATTTCTTCCCGCTCAGCCTGCAAGCGTCCCATTTCCTGCGCACGTTGTGCAGCCATTTCGCGCTCTGCCTCACTGCGCGCTTGATCTGCTGCCATGCGTGCCTGTGCCTCAGCCTGAAGTCGTGCTTCATCTGCCAGTTTTGTCAGGCGCTCCACCTCGCTTTCTGCTGCCTGCGCACGCGCGGCTTCCGATTCAGCCTTTCTTACAGCATCCTCCAGTTCTTCCTGTTGTTCAGCCAGATCTTCCGCGCGTTGCCGGGCTGCATCACGTTCAGCTTCGGAACGTGCCTGGTCTGCGGCTAAACGGGCTTGTTCTTCCATTTCGCGCTGGGTTTCTTCGGCACGGGTGCGCATGCGCTCGGCTTCATCTTCAGCCTGTTGCCGTGCGGCTTCAGCCTGTTGCGCACGCATGGCTTCAATTTCGGCTTTTTGCAACGCGCTTTCAGCCTCTTGTTGATGACGACTGACTTCTTCAGCACGCTGCTGAGCCATTTTGCGTTCTGTTTCGGAGCGAGCTGCATCTGCAGCCAGTCTGGCTTGTTCTTCAACGCGCCGACGCGCCATTTCAGCTTCGGCCTTGAGACGAATAATTTCGTCTTCTGCCTCTTTTTTCGCAGTATCCGCTGATTGACGTGCCTGAGCTTCCATATCGCGACGTGCTTTGGCAGCATCCTGCTTGAGACGCTCAATCTCCTCCTCAGCTTTTTTCTGCGCCTGCATAGCCTGTTCGGCCCGCGCGGTTTCTGCTTCTGCCCGCTGCACGGCAGCTTCGCGCTCTGCCTGTTCAGCGGCCAGATCATCAGCCCGTTTTTGTGCCGCTGCTCGTTCCGCCTCACTGCGTGCGTGATCTGCTGCACGTCGCGCTTCGTCTTCGGCTTTTTTTCGTGCCGCTGCCGCCTCTTCTTTGAGCCTCGCCACTTCGGATAATGCTTGTTTGCGGGCGTTGTCTGCCGCCTGAGTGCGCTGCATTTCCTGTTGCACGCGCTGCTTGGCCTTACTCATCAGCGCTTCCACGCGACCGTCGCTTTCCACGCTGGTTGCAGCTTCGCCATGCAGACTGACAACGTTATCTTCTGGCTTCAGAGTCGGTACGTCTTGCGACTTTGCCGGTATGCTGGCTTGTGCAGGTGATTTGCTCACATTTTTTTCCAGCGCAGATGCCGAAACAGCATTCAGGCCATCACGCAATACAAAAGCATCCAGGCCATACTGGTTCAACAAAAATACAGCTGCCGCCGCACGACTGCCGCCGTCACTGAAAACAATGTATTTATGTAATTTGTTAAGCTTGCGCAGTTGCAAACGCATTTCAGCTAACTGGATATTGCGTGCGCCTGGCAGACTGCCCCGGGAGTATTCAGCCAGTTTGCGCACATCCAGCCATTGCACATCCGGGCCTGTCATGGCTTTGGCTTCATCAAACGACACATATTGCAGAATAGGGGCGACCAGCAGACTGATGAAATCCTCTTTTGACAGCCGCATCAGCGTACCGTCTTCCATCATGGTCACCGAGGCATTACGCTTGCCGTTGCTGATCAGCGCCTCTTCACCAAAACCTGTGCCTGGCGTCAAAATCGCCAGTTTCATCAGCGGCGCACCCGGAGCCACCCGGCGGGCAACTTTCGCCTTTCCTTTCGCAATAATGTAATAGTTGTCGTCATCGTCATCCTGATTGATCACGACGGTATTTGCGCGCACCTTGATTTCCTCCATACGCATAATCATGGTCTGGATGTTTTCGGCGCGCAGCTTGAGGAAGACCTTGGATTGCAGGAAACGACTCAGCCAGTCGGTATCATCTTCTTCCTCCACTGCCAGGCTGGATACTTCATAGGATTGTTGTTTTCCGCCCCAGTTGAGCAACATTTCAAGCAGGTCAGTATCGATGTTCAGCAGGGAAACCGGTGTCTTCGCAACAGCGGTAACGGTGTGTGGGGATACGGGGTCCAGCGGTTGGCGTGCCTGCTTGCTGTTGGCAACTAATTTCGTCGTTTTTCCTGAAGCATCAGTCAGCTCCAGTTTGCCAGCCACAAGATACAGGGTACGGTGATCCCGCTCACCCTGTTTGAAAATTGTTGCACCAGCCACCACCTGGGTCACTCGTGATTTACCACTGAGTTCAGCCAGCATATCAGGGGACAGGTCACACAGCGGCGACAACGATCTCAGCAACTTGTGATCCAGCAGTTGTTTGGCAGCGCTCATTTATTTAATCATCGGTTCTGGCAGGCTAAAAAGGCAGCAAAGTCAGCGACTTTCCCTGCAAAGTATAACGGCAGAGAAAGCGAAAGGTTTACAGCAAAAACCTCGGATTTACCGTGTAAAACTGGCCAACTCACCGTACCGTGACGAGTGTCACAGAGTGTCAGAAGCTGACCCTGAGGGTCAACTGTGAAAGCACATAAAAAGGACTTATTTAACCTTGAGCACAATCGGATCCATGGATTGTGCCCGCAGGCGGTTACGTACTATGTCCATTTTGCGCGCACTCTGGAAGGGGCCAACTCGCACCCTATACCAGGTCTGGCTGTCATTAATGGTGACGCGCTGAATATGAGACTCAATGTTATTTAATGCCAGCTGGGCCCGCATGCGGTCAGCATCTTCCATGCGGCGGAAAGAGCCCACTTGCAAATAATAAGCAATGGAATCCACAGTTTTGCGTTCGCGTTCCGTCGCTAATTCTTGTGGCGGAATAAATACCTCCATTTCCGGCAACAAATTATAAAAGTCAAAACGCGGTTTTTTGTCTGTTTGTTCCCTCGGTTCGTCATTAATTGTTGCTTGTTTGGGGGCAGGCTGACTTTTTTCCTCCACAGGTATTGGTGTTGTACGCTCACTGCCCGTTTGTAAATCATCTCTGAGATACACCAGCAGCGCGACCAACAAGCCAATCAACAAACCACCGAGCATCCACACCCAACCGGGCGTTGGCTTGGGAGGCTTGGCTTTGGATCTGGGCCTGGAAGTATTTTTGTAATCTTTGGCCATAACCGGGACAGTGCTTTACATGGTTTCCGGTGCCGACACGGCCAACAGCGCCAAACCGTTAGCAAGCACCTGCCGTGTCGCCTTAATCAAACACAGACGAGCATCACGTACGGCGGCATCATCTACCAAAAACTGGTGGGCGTTGTAATACGTGTGGAAATCATTGGCCAGCTCGCGCAGGAAATGCGCTAACTGATGCGGCTCATGATTCAGCGCCGCAGTCTCCACCACTTCCGGGTAGCGTGAAAGCCGCGTCAGCAAGGCTTGTTCATGTGTTTCGCTTAATACCGCCAAACTGGAAAGACCATTATCACTATTATGAGTCAGATTTTTTTCAGCCAGCTGGCGGAATACGCTACAAACTCGTGCGTGGGCATATTGAATGTAATACACCGGGTTGTCACTGCTCTGAGACTTGGCGAGATCGAGATCAAAATCCATGTGCTGTTCGCACTTGCGCATCACGTAGAAAAACCGTGCCGCATCGTCGCCCACTTCTTCGCGCAACTCACGTAAGGTAACAAACTCACCGGAGCGGGTAGACATCTGTGCCTTCTCGCCACCACGATATAAAATGGCAAACTGCACCAGCAGCACGTCGAGCTTACCGGCATCATCGCCCAACGCAGTGAGCGCAGCTTTAACACGCGGCACATAACCGTGATGATCTGCCCCCCACACGTCGATGACACGGTCAAAACCACGCTCCAGCTTTTGCATATGATACGCAATGTCTGACGCGAAATAGGTGGTTTGGCCGTTGTCACGCACCACTACGCGGTCTTTTTCGTCCCCAAAGTCAGTAGAACGAAACCACCATGCGCCGTCTTTCTCGTACAGATGACCGGCATCTTTGAGGCGTTCAATGGCACGGCCTACCGCACCCGACTCCGTAAGCGAACGTTCGGAAAACCATTCTTCGTAAACCACACCGAAATCTTCAAGGTCACGGCGAATGTCGTCAAGAATACTGTTGAGCCCGGCATCAAACACCGTGCGAAAGGCTGTATCACCCAACAACTCTTTAGCACGATTGATCACAGCATCGATATACTGCTCTTTGTCGCCGCCGTCACCCTCGTCAGCGGGCAGATTCGTCAACACAATTTGTGCAGCATGCCGAAAAGCATCACCGTGTTCACGCCGTAACATGGCCGCGATATCCCATACATAATCGCCTTTGTAGCCGTTAACGGGAAACGGCAATTCATCATTGGTATTTTCACCACACAGATTGAGATAACGCAGCCATACGCTGGCAGCAAGAATATCCATTTGCCGCCCGGCATCGTTGACGTAATATTCGCGATGCACCTTAAAACCCACCGCCGCCAGCAAATCTGCCACTGCCGCACCATAAGCTGCGCCACGACCGTGGCCTACATGCAACGGGCCAGTGGGGTTAGCAGAGACAAATTCCACCTGCACGGATTTGTCGTCACCAATAGCGGAACGCCCGTAGGCCTCGCCCGCTTCCAGCACCGCCTCCACTACCGCATAAGCTGCCGCATCAGTGAGTGTAAAATTAATAAAACCCGGCCCGGCGATTTCGATTTTTGCTACCTGATCCGCCGCTGGCAATGCAGCAACAATTTTTTCTGCCAGGTCACGGGGCTTGCAATGCGCCGGTTTAGCCAACATCAACGCAATATTGCAGGCGTAGTCACCGTGACTGGCATCGCGGGTGCGATCAATCTGGATATCCGGGGACAGATCCGCAGGCAACACGTCTTGAGATTTCAGTGTGTCGATAGCGGTTTGAATCAGAGAGGCAAGCTGTTGTTTCATGTTGACAGTCATGGCGGGGAAAACGCGGCATTATCGCTCGTGAGGCTTGCTCGGCACAAGGGAGAAATACCAAATCGACAACGCAGAATGAGTAACGGAGAATTGTTGTTTACCTGTTGCGCCACTGATCTGTGGTCCATCAGTGCATAAAGCGCCTTTTGCAAAAGCGCATTTGGTGCATGACGGCATCAGTATCGATTTCAACAATATCACTTGTCCTGATGACCGCATGAATAAAACCTGAGCATCTATTCCACCGGGTAAACCGCTGGTGTTTATGGGTGGAAAACCGCTGGATTAAGCATACCCGTTGTCGATAAGCTCACGCACAATCAGCCATCCCTGATCAACCATTAAACCAGCAGTATCATAAAGACGTTAAAATCGGGCAGATTTCGTGTGTCGAAATTCTTTACGATTATCGTTTCCGGCAATGCTATAAGCAGCTATCTTACTGTAAACAATACAAATAACTTATTTGGCATAGTGTATGCTTATTGCTCAAACAGAAGGAAAACTTATAGTTTCATTATCGAGGTAAGAAGTATCATGCTTAAACATTTAACCGCCGTCACACTTTTTGCAATAACATCACTTGGCCTGTCTTCACAGGCATCTGCCTCGTTGATTCTTGATTCATATGCATCTGGCACAGCGACACCCACCACAATTGGCGGTTACGCGATGACTGATTTTGCTGTCACCAATGGCATGGGCGGCAGCACAACAAATGTTATGTCTCCCATCAGTGGCTCTCTGAATTTTCTTGACCAAAACAACAACCCTTTGGGCATGAGTCGTCGTTTGGCTGATGATGTAAGCTGGTGGAACAATGGTGAAACCAGCGACTATGATATCTACACAACGAGTAATTATCTGATAACGATTTTACTTCCAGAAAATACCCGCGCTTTTTCTTTTAGCGTTGGTGCCAACCTGGGAAGCACAAACAACAACGCATGGCTTACTGCAACAGAGTCCAGCGGACTGGGGATCGACAATCAGTATTGGTTCAATGTTAACCGTGACAACACACCCGGTTTTGGTATTTACGCCAACAATAGTAATGGTAGCTGTTCTGCTATTACATCCGTTACGATTGATCCAGAGTATTGGGGAGTGGGTAACTTCTCGATCAACCAGGATCAATGCACAACCACCAGCGTACCGGAACCTTCATCTGTCGCGCTGCTGGCACTGGGATTGCTTGGCTTTAGTGTTTTCCGCCGTAAAAATAACGCATAAAACCATCGGCTTTGTCCGAATTTGATTGACGCAAAAACGCCACTCAACATGAGTGGCGTTTTTGCGTCGTAACCTGATTTTTTCTCTGTCTTGTAAAGCTTAACCCTAAATTCTGCAGTTGACCGCTTCGAGAATATATTCACATTTTGGCAAATAGCTTGTTGGGTGGTTTTGGCGTACTCACTTGTTAAATGAGTCGCTACAACCTGTATAGCACGCTGCCTTTTGCGCCTTGGAGAGAACATGAGGGAAGGGAGTGAAGCTGGGATATTACCGGTTTTTTGTTCCGCTCTCTTCAGTGCAGCGCAAAATGGCAGGGTGGAACAAATAGCAACTCACAAAAAACCGCCCATTCGGGCGGATTTTTGTCGGTTGTCAGATAAACGCTAAACAGTGCGTTTGCGACCCGCCATGGCCAACCCAATCAGACCTATACCAAATAGCCCCAGGACAGCGGGCTCAGATACGGAAGTAATGGTAATGCTGGTGCGAAACCATGCAGTCCGGTCAGCATTGGCAAAATTATTCGCCGTATAAATCCAGCTGGCATTTGTGCTGATCCCGGAAACCGGGCCACCGTTAACATTAGTCCAGATGTTAGCGCCGCCATTGAGTCCGTAGTCCGTGGCATTAGCCAGAAAAGTGCCGGTATTTCGGTCAAATACTTCCCAGCCGGATGAAGAGTAATTCGCGTTTCCATCCCAAAGAATTTCAGCCAGCAAGCCTGCGGGATTATAGGGTGATCTACTACCGACATTTCGTACTCGCCATGCAAAATAATAGGTGCCAGGACCAAGGTCGATAGTCAATGAATTGGGCTGCCTCCAATTCCGCCTGTCGCTTCCCAGGGGGCCGCCGTTTAGTGCATTCCAGCCGGTATTGCTTTGACAGCTGGCATCAGCACACAAACCGCCAACGCTGGCGATATTGTCTGCTGTCATGTTGATGGTAACTGGAATTGCATGTGCCGATGTTATAAAGCCACCCGCCAAAACCAGTGCCGCAGAAAACCCGTACAGATATTTTTTCATTACATTTTTAACCTCTAAAAATAATTTGTCTTAAATATCATTGCTGCATTGATGCCGAAGAAGCAGAAGCACATTTTACGCCACAAAAAATTATCATCATAAACAATGGCATACCGCCTTGCTCATTGCTTTCCAGCCTGGCATGTAAAATATTCCGGCACTCTGTTCCTGGGTTGCCAAATAACGCCATGACGGGTCTGTGTATAAACCATCCAGAACGAAAATTTCGTTCATCTAAAACATTTCCTGTGGATCCACGTCAATGGACCAACGCACCTTGCGACCCAGTTTGTCGAACTCTAATTGTTGCAGCCAAGGCTCCAGCAGATGGTGCAACGCTGCACGCTCAGAGGCTAGCAATAAGAGTTGCGCACGAATACGTCCGGCACGGCGTTCCATGGGTGCAGGTATGGGACCAAGCAATTGCACACTGCTTTCACCAAAATTCGCACCAAAGGCTGCTCCACGTTGTTCGGCAAGCTGGCGGGCATGCTTAAGAAATTGCAGCGGCAATTGACTGTCCACCGCTTCGGCGCGCAGCAAAGCCATGTAACTGTAGGGTGCAAGCTGTGTTTGTCGGCGTTCTTCCAGCGCGGCTTTTGCAAAGGCTGTGTATCCTTCGTGTAACAATGTTTGCAGCAATGGGTGGTCGGGGTGGTGAGTCTGGATCAGCACTTGTCCGGGTTTTTCCGCCCGCCCTGCACGACCGGCGACTTGCACCAGCAACTGCGCCATGCGCTCAGTGGCACGAAAATCGGCACTGAACAGTCCCTGGTCAATGTCCACGATACCCACCAAGGTAACATCTGGGAAATGGTGCCCTTTGGCAAGCATTTGTGTGCCCACAAGAATGCGCTTACTGCCGTCATGCACACTGTTTAACAGGCTTTGCATGGCACCTTTACGGCGCGTGGTGTCACGGTCGATGCGCACGATGCCGGTATCAGGAAACTGTTGTTTAAGTGCGGCCTCCAGCCGTTCGGTACCTGCTCCCACCGGCCGCAATTCATTGCTCTGGCAATCCGGGCAGCATGCATCAGCACGTCGTTCACTGCCACAGTGATGGCAGCGCAGGCGTGTATTACCATTAAACAAGGTCATGTTCGCATCACAACGCCGACATTTGGCCACCCAGCCACAATCGTGACATAACATGGCCGGCGCATAACCTCGCCGATTAAGAAACACCAGTACCTGTCCTCCGCTGTCGAGGTGCCGACGCAAAGCATTAATCAGCGCAGTGGACAGACCGTCGAACATCGGTTGTTTACGTACATCGAGTACAGCAATGTGCGGAGGTTGTGCGACACCGGCCCGTTCTGCCAGCACTGACCGGGAGTACCGCCCTTGATAGGTATTGTGCAAGGTTTCCAGTGACGGCGTAGCTGACCCCAGCACCACAGGCAGGCTTTCAATATGGGCACGCTTTACCGCTACGTCGCGCGCAGAATAGCGAAAACCTTCCTGCTGTTTGAACGAGGCATCATGTTCTTCATCAAGAATCATCAACCCCAGCCTGGCAAACGGTGTGAACACTGCTGAGCGGGTACCAATAACGATAGCGGCTTCCCCGCTGCGGGCCATCAGCCAGGTACGAAGACGTTCACGATTCGATAACCCTGAATGCAGCACCGCAATGGGCGCCGCGAAGCGTTGCTGGAAACGCGATACCAGTTGCGGTGTAAGACCAATCTCCGGCACCAGCACTAACACCTGCTGGTTTTGTAGCAACACGGATTCAATGAGTGCCAGATACACCTCGGTCTTGCCGCTGCCGGTAACACCGTCTACGAGATGCACGCCAAAGCTCCCCAGTTTTTCAGTAATGGCTGCAACGGCCTCAGTTTGAGCAATATTTAATTGAGGTGCTGTTGTCGATTCACCGGCAGGTAATGGCAACAAATGGGTACGTTCTGTCACGTCTACCCAGCCTTTGTCGATTAGTTTGCTCATCACAGACCGCCAGTTATTTTGTACGGCATTAATGTGCGATGCCGGCATGGCAGTATCCGGCGCATTGCTTAATAATTGCAGCAATGCGGCCTGCCGGGGGGCGCGACGCCGGATTTTCTCCAGTGCTGACGAATCCAGTGCGTGTCCATCATCTGTTAACTGCCAGACCGGTTCACCTTTCACTTCAGGTGTATCTCCCTGGCGTAACAGAGCTGGCAGAGCATTGCTCATTACTTCGCCTATAGGGTGCTGATAATAACTGCTTGCCCACATCAGCAGCTTCAGCAGTGGCTGTGACAACAGCGGCGTTACATCCAGCACTTCATTCACTCGTTTAAGGCGTGATTTGGGTACGTCCGTTTCATCGCTGATTGCCAACAATATAGCGATCACGGTAGTACGCCCAAACGGCACTCGCAGGCGTATGCCCGGCTGTAGTGTGTGCAAATCGCAAGCCGCCGGTGGAAGATAATCAAAACAGCGACGCAAAGGGGAGGGTATGGCGACCCGTAAAAAAATATTGGCTGTGGACATCCGCGCCACTTTAACAGACCTGGGCTGAACCTGGTCGTATGGCGGCTTTCCTTATACTTTCTGATCACAAACAAGTGCAACGCTAGCCATCAAGACTCACTGATATTGTCAGCATCTGGCGCTAACTGCTTGTCGTACAATCGCTTTCCCGGTTATCCACAAAACCTGTGGATAACTTTGTGGACAACTGCGGTAAAAAATCATTTCATGCTGTAATACCAGTGTCACATTTAAAATGGTCACTTTTTGACCACATTGTATTTTATATATTATTCAATGAGTTACAAGCTATCAACAACTTGCCGTCAAATTTGTTGCGACACATTACGGTTATTTTCACCCGGAAAAAATATTGTGTATAAACCCAAAAAGTCTTGACATTTTTTTCGCCTGATAGCACAAGGCTTGCGGCGGCGCGGGGTGTTTTTTGCATCCAGGCCACATCATTGCATACACAAAAAGGGCGGCGACCCGGTCTGCCCGGCAACGCAAGCCATATGACAACATTGCAGCCAAAAACAGTTTAGAATGCCCGCGCCATGAACGCACAAAAACGACAAGAAATATTCCAACGACTGCGGCAGCACATCCCTGAGCCCACTACTGAACTCCACTTTCACACACCGTTTGAGCTACTGGTGGCGGTGACCTTGTCTGCACAAGCTACGGACAAAGGTGTTAACAAGGCCACAAACAAACTCTTTCCGGTGGCTAATACCCCTGAGACCATTTTGGCTCTAGGGGAGGATGGCCTGAAGAAATACATCAAAACCATTGGTTTGTTTAACAGCAAAGCCAGACATATTATCAAGGCCTGTCAAATACTGATCGAACAGCACAACAGCGTGGTACCGGAGGACCGTGCTGCGCTGGAGGCATTGCCCGGGGTAGGGCGAAAAACCGCCAATGTGATCTTAAATACGGCCTTTGGCCATCCTACTATTGCCGTCGATACGCATATTTTCCGGGTGTCCAATCGCACTCGTATTGCACCGGGTAAAACCGTGCTGGAAGTGGAAAAAAAGCTACTGAAATTTGTGCCGGACGAGTTCAAGCTGGATGCGCATCACTGGCTGATTCTGCACGGGCGTTACACTTGTATTGCCCGCAAACCGCGTTGCGGCTCCTGCGTGATCGAAGATTTATGTGAATACAAGAAAAAGGTATACGAATAATGTTTGGACAGGATCGCAATCAACTTCGACAAATGTACTTCGACGCCTGGCGCAAACAGCAAGGTGGTGAACTGATGCAACCACTGGAAGCAATGATCGCCGAAGTGGTTGTACTGCATCCGGAATACCATGTCCTGCTGGAGCAGTGCGAAGATGCGCTGGACAAGGACTTTTTACCTGAAATGGGTGAAACCAACCCTTTTATGCACATGGGTATGCATATTGCAATTCGCGAACAACTGGCCACTGATCGACCAGATGGCATCGTACTGGCCTACCAAAAACTATTGCTGCGTTTGCAGGATATGCATGAGGTGGAGCATCAAATCATGGAATGTTTAGGAGAGTCATTGTGGGAGGCACAGCGAAATAATCGTGCGCCGGACGAATCACAATACCTACAGTGTGTGCAAAAACACGCTAACAAAAAATAATTATGTTACCGATGATTCATAAGGGGGGGGGTCAGGTGCCTTTTCTGGCGGCAATGCGCATGCGCAAAGCATTGAGTTTGATGAAACCCTCGGCATCCTGTTGATTATAGGCACCTTCGTCATCTTCGAAGGTGGCAATGTTAACATCGAACAAGCTGTCTGTGGCGGACTCACGACCTTCAACAATAACATTACCTTTGTATAACTTAAGCCGCACCCGGCCATTGACGGTTACCTGGGAGGCATTAATCATTTCCTGCAACATCCTGCGCTCCGGTGCCCACCAGTAGCCGTTATAAATCAGCGTGGCATAACGTGGCATCAGTTCGTCTTTCAGGTGTGCCACTTCACGATCCAGAGTAATGGACTCTATGGCACGATGCGCCTTGAGCATTACCGTACCGGCGGGAGTTTCGTAACAGCCCCGTGATTTCATGCCGACATAACGGTTTTCCACAATATCGTCCCGGCCAATGCCATTGGCTCCCGCGACTGTATTGAGATGAGCCATCACCTGCGCAGGGCTCATAGCTTGTCCGTCTATCGCAACGATATCACCGTTTTCAAAATCCAGCTCGATGACTGTCGCTGTATCCGGCGCATTTTCCGGTGATACCGTCCAGCGCCACATGTCTTCTTCCGGAGCAGCCCAGGGGTCTTCCAGCACGCCACCTTCATAGGAAATATGCAGCAGGTTGGCATCCATGGAATAAGGTGATTTTTTACCGCGTTTTTGTTCTACGGGAATACCATGGGCTTCGGCATAAGCCATCAGTTTTTCGCGTGAATTGAGATCCCATTCACGCCAGGGGGCGATAACCTGTACATCTGGTTTGAGGCCGTAATAACCCAACTCAAAACGGACTTGATCGTTGCCTTTGCCGGTAGCGCCATGAGACACCGCATCGGCATCGGTCTCATTGGCAATTTCAATCTGGCGCTTGGAAATCAGAGGGCGTGCTATGGACGTACCCAGCAAATATTCACCCTCGTAAATCGCGTTGGCGCGAAACATGGGAAAGACAAAATCGCGTGCATATTCCTCACGCAGGTCATCGATATAAATTTCTTTGACGCCTGCCGCCTGCGCTTTGGCCCGTGCTGGTTCGACTTCTTCGCCCTGACCAATATCGGCGGTGAAGGTCACCACCTCACAATCATATTCATCCTGCAACCATTTGAGAATGATGGAAGTGTCCAACCCGCCTGAATAGGCAAGAACGACTTTTTTGATGTTTGTTTTTGACATGACGGTAAACCTGACTCGATGTAATAAGATGGATGCAGCCCACCATTATAGGACAGTACCCGGTCAGTCACAAAAATACCGGTCTCTGTTTGGCAGGATGTAATATGATGTCACAAGCGCTTTGCCCACAAGCGGTATAAGCAGCCAACTGCAATAACAAACCATAATGCTACCCAAAAAAATTCAGGCAAGCCGGTTAGTTGTGCCAAACTGCTACCATCACCAAGATCACGGCCATCCAACAGATACAAGGGGCTGCGAATGGCATCCAGCATGACAAAAATGCCCACCAGCTGAATGAAAAACGTAACACTGAACCACAGTGATTTCACCAGGGGCAGGGTATACATCAGCAACAAAATCAGCAGAATGATAATGGTCGATATATCGCGCGCCCACAATATTAAAGTCACGCCCAGCATGATGACCATCGTGCCAACCACAAACCTGGCATGCTTCGGTGAAAGAGTATCTGCAACGCTGTATATAAGCAGCCCCCATAGCGCGCTGCCTGCATAGCCGGAGAAACTGATTAAAAAACGTGAACCACCACGGGTGGTGCAAACGCCGGAACCATCAAAAGACAAAATGATATTTTGAATCATGCCACCCGTTACGAGCGCTGCAAGCCCATGGCTTATTTCATGAAAAAACGTTTCACTCCATAAAAAAGGCAAATTGACAAACGGAAGGTAATCAATAACAAAGGCGATAACAATAAAAAGAAGCAGTCGCTGGCGTGATGTTAATGTCATATAACGGCTTTACGCACCCATGTCCTAATCCACTGTCATTAAGTTAAGCGTCCATTCTGGCTCCCATGCTCCGCGTGGGAACCCATACCGCGACAAAACGTCGGCACGATTGCACCCCCACGCAGGAGCATGGGGCCGAGAACCACTAACTGAATGGCGGTGATGTCTAAGCTCCAATGAGTCCGGCCAGCAATAAACCGACAACGATATAAATACTCCCTTCAATAACGCCAACAGCAATGTTTCTCTGCTCGCCCACTTCTTCACCGATATTAATGCGAGGTAATACCCCGTGGCGAATCACAATGGCGATCAGCGTTAACAACACAAACAACACCAAGGCAACCACAAACCACAGCATAAAAACGAACAGGAAAGCATCGGCGTCATATTCCACCGCAGTGAAGGCTGCGCTCACAGCAATGGCAATACCTATCCGGTAAGCACTGAAGCGAAGCGCTAAAGCGACATTATTTTCTTCAATGGCATCGTGTAGCTGTTTTCCTTTATGGCTATGACGTTTTTCATAAACTTTGACGCGGTACAGGGTTGCCAGCGCCATGATGATTTGTGAGGCAATAAAGCTGATGACGACAGCAAAAATGGCTGTTGTCATATCACCATCGACCCAGATCATGGCCCCTTTGATAATAATGGCCGTGGCGATCATGTTGCAGGCATCAATGATGCTGGCAGCGATGTTGCCTTTCATGATTTGATCGTGAATGGATAATCCGGGGAATGAGACGCGATCAAAGGCAATGCGTGTCAACCACATCAGTGTTATGCCAATGACACCAAAGGAAATCACCGTTAGCGCTTCATTGATCAGGTTGTAGCCAGCCTCACCGGAAACAACACCCATGAGCATAATACTGACGGCTACCATGGCTCCCGCCAATGATATGCCAAATGCTTTATTGTCATTATGTGAGATTTCTTTGGTGGCGGACACGTTACCGATCAAGCCGGCGAAAAAACGCATCGCACTGAGTAATGCCACGGCGATCAGGAAATCCACCAGATAATAAGAGGCCAAGCCTACGTCTACATTAACAAAATCCATGAACATTGTTTGTTTCCTTATTTGCCTGAGCGAAAGCTGCGCGAGCCTGAATAGGACGAACTTCGGCTACTGGAACCATACGAGCTATAGCGGGATGAGGATGATTTTGATGACGATTTTGACTGAGCACCTCCATAACTGGATGAGCGCTTGGCCGTCGTTGCATAACGGGCATTGGTTGCGGCACTGGGTTTGTTGTATCTGCTTGGATAGCGTTGGCTTAATTTTTTGTTTTTGGCAATATCCGTGTTTGAGCCCCAGCGGTCACGGCCATAATTTCCGTAATAGCTGTAATGGGGGCGTGACGACCATGAACCGTAATCATAACGATTCCCGCCAAATACGTTGTTAAACATGGAATACATGCCATACCAGGCCCAAAACGATTGCCCGCTGCTATTTTGTGTCCAGCTGCCATAGGCTGGATTGCCGACCAGCGCATTGGTTTGCTGGGCACTGGTCCGCTGTGAGGCAGGCACATTAATGACGGCCAGCTGGCCGTCGGATAATGCGGCAAGCGTATTGACTACATCTGCCAGACTGTTGTTGAATTCATAAACATCAGCAGCCGTATTAATTAATTGTAATTCCTGCAAGCCATTGGCGGCGGCTTCTGTACTGGTCGGTGTCAGGCTGACGGCTGCCAGTCTTTGGGTTAATGCGGTATAGGCTTTTCCCTGAGAGGTTGCTTCTTTTTTCAATAATGTGGCGATATCCGTGTAATCCGGCTTTTGCTGAATTATTGTGGTGGCGTACTTGTCGATTAACAAGGCATTGCTTAGCTCGCCTGCATCGAGTTGACTCTTTAAATATGCCAGACTGGATTGTGCGGCTTTATGGGCTTCACCCAGCTGTGCCTCAAAGCGATTGCCGCACGCTGATAACAAAATAACGATCAGCAGGAGCCCAAATGAATGAGTCAATATCCTTGATTTATTGGTCTGCATTGTTGACTCCTATGAAATCAATGCTTTTACATCGGCAGTGCTGTGCATACTAGCATCTTTACTGATGGTGATTAGTGCCTGTATATCCGGTTTTGTGCGGGCAGGGGGGTTGTATACCAGCTCCTGGCTATGGCGATCAACATAGGCCACCGCAATGCCCACATCATGTGTGACTAAGCGAGCGACTATATCACACCAGTCCATATCACTTATTTCCACATCGTAGCGCCGATACTCATCCCCCTCACCATTAAACATATTTTCGATGATGCGTTCTGACCCCGGGGTGTCAAAAGCGCGTACAATCATTTCAGGGTATGCGCGTATGGGTCGTATCACAATATCGGCTCCTGCATCTTCAAGCCGCTTGCGATTATTATCTTCAACACACTCTGCCAGAATGTTGGCATTGACATTCAAGTCTTTTAAACGATGTAAAATATCAAACGTTCTTCCATCGGAGCTTTCGTCGTTTTCATCTTTTGCCAGCACAATGACCTCACGGGCTTGTGCCACACAAACAGACATTAAATCCTGTGGATTGCTGGAGTTGCCACTGTAATGCACCACATTATCAAGCTGGGTAATAAAGTCGGGCAAGCCTTGCGGGAATTGTCGTGTTAACAGATAAATCGTCGTTTCTTTGTAGTGAGCGGTTGCTCTGAACTGTTGTATCAGGCGTTGCAGGTAACGCTCGCCAGAATATGTGGGTGTATTCAAAATAACGATATGCTGGTTCATGTCCCAACTCCAATGACCTTTGGTTTTTTGTTCACGCACAGCGAAACGATAATCAAAATAGTCGCCGACCACTTTGGCTAATATAAAAATACCGCCCAGATAAATCAGAAGAACAGTGGCAATGCGCCCTTGAGTGGTACCGGCCGACATGTCGCCATAGCCTACCGTAGTGGCTGTTGTGAGCGTCAGCCATGCGGCATCCCCCATGCTTAAGCCTTCATAATGCACCATAAAACCAATGTGCAAAATGAAGATAACCGTTAACAAAAAACACGACTTTCTGATCGACTGAATCAGTTCATGTTGTGCGCCGTGTTTCAGCTGGTTACGTTTTTTTATGAAATAACGCAGTATTGAATGCATAGGGTGAATTTTATTCGTTTTTAATCGCCATGGGCATAGTTCCCCGTAGCTTGCGACGGGGGTTTTTATTCAGCGAATGTACTCATTTAACCGATGCACGGTTAAACCAGAGGCTCATTTTTTTGTTGCGTTAACCAATTCCTCTTTGATTTTTTCACGAATTTTTTCTTTCATGTCAGCTGTTAGCTGGTAACGCTTGGCTAATATTTCATAATCTTCAGCCGACAGGCTGATGCTCAGCCTGGGGCGTATGGGCTTTTTTCGTGGCAAACCGACAATATCACGAATATAGTCTGACGGACTCAGGTTCTGCTCAATGGCTTTGATGCGTACCGCCTTGAATTGCTCCTGTTCCAATTCGAATATTACCTGAACGGCACGAATATTTTTGTCTGATTTTGTCCAGGCACTGGGAATATTTTTTTTTGCTGTCATATTAGGCAAGCCAATATTCTTCCACTTTATTCAATGCCAGATAGGCAATCAAATAGACATCGGTGCGACCACCGTCATACACTTCAATACGTACTGCATGGCATCGATCATCTGTGACCAGCAATTTATAATCAAATCCACCCCAGTCGGCATCGGTTAATGTTTCACTGCGGCAGTCTTTTTTGCTGCGATAGGCTTCGTTGGTACGCTCCTGAAAATACGAGTCACCCACAAACCCCTGTAGCTCACCCAGCTCCACGTTGGTGCGGCGCTGAAGACGATGATCTGTATTGTCCGGCTCATCAAAAATAGCAACAAACTGATCACGGCCAAAAAGCTCAAAGACCTTTTCGGGGAGGACGGATATAGCCAGTTCCAGAGGCCGGTCCGGGTTCACCGTGCTGACAGATAGCAATACACGTTGATCAGCCCCTTCCAGAGTGGAAACGGTTTTGCAGTTTTCGACGGCACTGATGTCATAAAACACCTGTTCAGACACTTTTAATGTCTGCCCGGATATCAGCGCTTGTTCCGAAAATTCCATTTTCAACATATCCCCTGGTTGTAAATCTTTTGGGGATTCAACGGTACGGGCGGGTGGTGACTTATCGCCACCACCCAATAATGATTTAAACAAACCCATGGCTAACTTTGCTCTTTCTGTTTTTTCAAGCGATCCAGAATCGATGAACCTGAGCTGCCCGAATCTACAATACCGGCATTTTTCAACTTGGCTTGCAGGTCATCACCGTTTTCATCAGCATGCAATTCCATTGCCGCAGCCGCCTGATCTTCACGCTTTTGCTGGCGCGCCTTGATGCGCTCCAATGAATCCGTTGCACTGTTCAGTGATGAATTTGAGCCTGAAAACTTGGCTGAAGCCAGATCATTGGCCTTTTGTACTTTTGCCGTTGTTTTAACCACCGACACTTCGCGATCCATGGCTTGAATATTACGCTCGCTTTGACGGATCATTTTTTTCAGGCTGACCACTTTGGTGTCATAACCATCACGTATGCCTTGCTGAATGGATAGTTCATGCTCAAATTCAGCAATCTTGTTCGCTATCTCCAATGCCAGGTTTTCATCACCCTTGTCCATCGCCTGAATCGCATAGCCTTCATGCTCTTTAATTTTCTCGCCAAGGTCTTTGACTTTTCGGTCAACACCCATTTTTTCAGCCATAATGGATGTCAGACCGGTTTTGGCGTCATGCAGTGCTTTCTTTGAGTCACGTATTTCCTGCTCCAAAATACGAATTGCCTGCGAATCAACAATGGCCTCACCCACTTCTGTTGCACCACCGCGCACAGCGGTCAATAACTTGTTAAATATACCCATGGCTTACGCAGCCTCCTTTAAATAATCTGATACTGCTTCAATGGCTTCTAATACATTGTCACTGAGCAGTTCTATTTCGTGTAATAACTCGTCAATACTGGCTTTGGGCGACAGCGCACCAAACATGATGTATTGATCACCAATTTTCGAAAATGCCGATAATGGAATCGATACATTCATCATTAACATGGCTTCCACCATGGCGGCCCGTTTGTCTGGATCAACCTGCTCGTCTCCAAACAAATAACTGATGCACAGTATCTGTCCTTCATCAGCGGTCATATAGATAGGGAACTCTTCCCGGTCTTCCAGTTTGATGCAGGCCACTTTATCGTCGGCATCAAACATTTCAACCGACAGGCTGACGCCATGGGATGTTTGATTGTCCGTCAAACCTTTCATCAATTGTTCTAACTTTTCAGTGCTCATATTTCCTCCGGTATTCAAGGGTAGGACATAATATGTCCCAGCGACATATTATGTCAATCATTTTTCAGCCACTTCTCAATTACTTTTCAATTACATAGATACCTTGCTGTTTTTCCCAATCGGCTTTGTGGTACTGATAAGCCACCTGGTTATTGATTCTATTCACTTTTATGTTCTTCAGCGGATCAAAAAAATGCCGGTTAAACTCAAATGCCGCCAATAAAACACCTTGAGTGGACCAGCCATCATTCACCTCCAGACCCTCTTTTTGCGCCAGCCTGGCCTTGGCAGAGACGCCATTTTTAGTGGCGATAGTCCACCCCCACTCACCAAAACTGGGCACGTTATGATGATATTGTTCCACATGCATGAAGCCCGCGTATTTCACCGTTTTGCCAATAGACAGGAAGGTATTTTTGGCATGATACGGTGAAGTGGATTGCACCACCATAGCACCATCTCCCGTCAATAATGTTTTAAGCTTGGCGTAAAAGCGGGCAGAGTATAATTTATTCAGATCCGGATGACTGGGGTCAGGCAAGTCCACAATGATGGCATCATACAAACGTTGCTGCTGAATAAGCTCATCCACTTTCAGAAAGGCATCACCAAAATGGGTTTGCACCCGTGGGTCATTGAACGCATGTTGGTTTAAATCCAACAATGCCTGATTAATGGTCTCGCCCTTGACCACACGCGGCGTGGTGAAAAATTCAACAACGGCGGCATCAATATCGATAAGATCAACCGATTGTGGCTGCCAGCGCAATACATCCCGTAGCGCAAGACCATCCCCGCCACCAATAATTAAAATGTTGTTGTGGCGGGCAGCTGCATGCATGACCGGCGCGACTAACATTGCGTGGTAAATAATTTCATCGTTACTGGCAAATTGGGAGCGACCGTTAATAAACATGGACACAATTTTGGGTTTGGCCGGATCCATTATGCGTTCGGTAATAGTGATATGCTGATATTGGGTGTTATAACTGAAAATGACTTTATCCTTGTAAAGCAGATCCTCCATGGCATTGTCCCAGTCGATGCCATTCAGTGCAATCAACGCCACAACCCCGCCCACCAGAAAGTGCGCACTGATGACCCATACCTTTAAACGAATTCGCTTTCGATATACGCTGTAAAACAGCAGGCCGATCACCAAGTTGACGCTGGCAGTGATCACCGCAGCGGTGGTAGGCGGCAAGCCCAGCATAAACAGAACCCAAATGGCTGCGCCTATACCTGCGCCAATGTAATCCGCACCATAGACCGAGCCTGCGTTATGTTTGACATGTTCCCCATAAATAGTTTCCCGGATGCTGGCAATTAACGGGATTTCCATGCCAATAAAAAAGCCCAAAATAAAACCCATCACATAGGGCATGATGGCGGCAGTCTTGTGCGCCCAAAGAATCATGCCGCCACGGGGAATTAAATCAGGTGGCAATAAGAATGTTTCCATCAGAATTTGCGGCAGTATATTTGCCATTGCTGTTATCGCCGCCAGCACCAATACCGAGCTGACCCCAATGAAGGCAATGCCAACTTCCAGCCAGACAAAAGCATTGAAATAGGATTTAAAAATACGCGCAGCAAAAGCACCCAAACCCATTGCCACAATCATCACGCCAATCATAGCGAAAATAACCTGCTCAACCGCGCCTAAAATACGCCCGGCATAATGTGACAGTAAATATTCGTAAATAAGCCCACAGCCCGCCAAAATGCCCATGATGGCAAACAGTATAAAGTCATGCTGGCGTACTGATAGTCTGGATGGAGGCGGATTCATTTTTAGTTCTGTTATTCCATATTGTTTTGTTAATTACGTGCCGGGTTTCAGGTTTGCACAGAATACAGCTTCTCACAGTAAGCCACAGGGATCTGAAATAGGTGTGTTCTCTAAATGAAGACAAATGTTGATCGCTCGCGTCTTCCTCATTCAGGCGGGGATTATCTTACCAAGACAAGAGCCGGTTCAATATGTGATCAGCCGATAGTCGTTCTTGCTCCAAACGGGTATTGCCATGAGTCCCATCCCTGATTTCCTGGAACACCATTCGCTCGGTCTCAGTCAGATACGCCAGCAAGCCTGAATAAGAATCAGGCTCTTCCACCATACGTTTGCGATGACTTAAGAGCGTCTCCCGATCCATCAGCAGGCTTTCAACGTGAGGCTGATGTTGTCTCGCTTGTGACAGAAACAGAAAACCCCAGCTATCCAGGTCCCCCCAATAACCAACCTGTTTTTGGCGTAACCAGGGTGCCGCCATCCAGGCGACATTCCGGCCACCGCCAATGACGGCAACCGTGTCAGGCAACGCTGGCACAGCATAACCCGATTGATCATTTTCCACGACGATAAGGCGCTCTCCAGGTAACGGGGTTGAAAGCAACATCCCGGTAGGAATCCGCAAAATGGAGAGGCCACCCATCGCCTGTGTTGTGGCCGGGCAAAGCGGTCTAACCAAAAGCCAGTCGCCAGGAACGTCAATACAACCCAGCCATGCCATTAAGCCGCCATGCTCACTGATTGCGCCATCATGCAAAACATCCAGCAACGGAGCAATGAATGACTGATGGGTCTCCATAAACTTGGTATCCACACCGATAACCGGCAAGGCACGCAGATAGCCACCTTGTCCCATTCCTTGAGATAATTGGGGCAAGAGTTGGCCAATCATCTGGGCCTCGTCCAGGCTCAACGATTCCAGTTTTTTCAGTTGTTTAATCAGCGGGGGATACAGTTTTTGGCTGATATCCAAAATAGGGGAGATACGTTGTTGCCACTGCTGGCTGCGCTTTTCAGCATCACCACCGATGAATTCGATCAACGCCTGGATTGCGTCAAGGGTGAGCTGTGATGGCACACGTTTTTCACCCAACTGAGGGTATTGAATCTGTTTCCAGACCAGTTGGTTTTGTTTTGGCCATGCCTGCCAGGCATCGATAAAAGCATGGAACCCTGCCAGGTCATCCAGCGCCTGTTTGCCTGTGGGATAGCGAAGATTGATAGTGATGGGGAACGGGCGTTCGCCCAAAAGCCGTTTTTTCAGATGCTGAGTATGATCCCACTCTGTTTTTCTCAGCTTATTTCTCACCTCTTCAGGCAACAAGCCCCAATTTCTCATAGTGCGGCATCCAGCTCCACGCCCATGGCTTGAGCCTCACCCTTGAGCCTGTTCTGGCGATGATGCGCTAATTGACGATCAATCTCTTCCCAGGTGACTTCACAGAGATGGCTCTCATGGGTGCTGCTATTGCGCTCGGCAATTAATAGTGAACGGGCAGACTCGCGAGCCAGATTAAGGTTTTTATAGGGCGTTATCAAGTTGACATGAATCTTTAGCTCCTTGAACACCCGCAACACCCGGCGGCTCACCGCTTCCGCCGTGTTGGAGAAAGCCTCATCCAAAAATACCGTGCTATAGACAGGGTGGTCGCAACCATCCGGCGTCAACACATAAGCCAGACTTGCCGCCACGATGGTTCCAGCAAACGACTCTTTCTCTCCGCCAGACTTACCACTGGAAGAATGCAACACATCCCGCACGTCACCATTTTGGGAGTCCAGTTCTTCAGCAAAAAAGGAGAGCTGAAAGCGGGGGTCGAGCAAGCGCTGACTCTCCAATGTATTGGCCGTTGCTGGGTTGCTGGCTTTATCCAGTATTTCAATTACCGATTTTAGCTGTTGAAAACGCGCCTCATCATCATCGTGATGTTTACCCAGCACACGGGTTAATTGGCGATTGAATTCATCCACATGAGGGTAGCTATCCCGCTTGGTGCGAAGTTTCAAATGGCTTCCCTGGCGAAACTCGGTGCGCTTTAGCACCCGGTTGATCGTATCGATACGCTCGTTAATCTCTTCCCGCTCTGAATCCATACTGGAACGTATCCCCGCCAGGGATTGCATGGCGCACTTGGTCAAACGCACCTGAAACTGTTCCACCAATGCGGGCAACCCTTCCTGTTCAAGCTGCAACAGATGCTCAAGGTACTGGGGCAGACTTCTCATGTCAGCCCCCCACTCTGCGGCGACCACCTCCCATCCAGTGCGGAATGAGGACATAATACCGGTGGCACGGTTTTGCGCGGATTGATGCTTGTTGTTTACCTGGCTTAATTTACGCTCAATATCGCGCCGGTACTGCTGCTCAACGGAGGTCATGTGATCAATATCCAGCGCATCCCGTTTAGCCACTCTTTTTTGTAATGCTTCGCGAACCTCATCGGCTAACCCAGGCGCTGCGGCACGGCTGGCCTTTTCCCGTTGCAACTGCGCTTCTGCCAGCCTGTTTTCAATCGTCCCCTCCGCTTTTTGTGTGACACCTTTATCACTCTGGATCTTTTTAAGTTTCTCCTTTGCCTCATCCCATGCTTGCTGTGCCTTTTCTAAATCACTGCCAGAACGGGTTAAATTATCAAGCACTGCCTGAGCCTGTTCAACCTGACGCTGCCAACGGGGCACATCGATATCGTCCCACTGGTAGGTTTCAAGCTTCTCCCAAAGCCGAACACGCGCCTGAGCCGTATTCAAATCCAGCCGGGCAAGACGTGCATTCTTCTCGCACATTTCGATATATTGCTGAATATGTTTTTCATCCTGACGCAGTACAGCCAGTTTGTCTTTATTGGAAAACCCCAGTTGCCAACGGCGTTGATCGTCAATTTTTGTCTGGTCTTTTTTCTCAAAGCGCCCTCTCTCCATATGAATTAACCCCGCTTTTGTCATGGAGAAAGGCGTGGCATCCAGCGTGCCGGTGTTCTCCACGCAGTGCAGGTCAAAACGCGCCAGATGGTGTTTCAACCACTCACGGTAGGCGTGATCACGCCAATCAAGCTTTCTGAGATAACCATTATCGAAAAACCGGGCACGGCCTGACACCTCCTTTACCACCTGCACACGGACATGCAGCCCGGTGTGCCGACCATTGAGCCAGCGGGTCACCAGTGGATAATGTGCTTGCGGTACGGCCAGCGTGGTTCGCAGCCCACCCAGAGCGCGTGCTATCGCTCCTTTCCAGGCAAGGTGTTCTGGTTTAACGTCCACCAGTTCGCCGATAAACATCAACTGATTTTTATCGAGCTCAAGATACTTAAGAATTTCACTGCGCAGTGCCAGAAAAGGGGGATCAATACTTGAATCGGGATTGGATGCAATCTCACGAATTTCCTGTTGCAAGCGGCGGAGTTTGTCCTGTTGATTTGCCAGCTTGTTCGCGGCATCGGCAAAGCCATCCTGCGCTTTTTCGTTCTCCTCACCGATATTTTCCAGGGCGGCTGCGATATGCTGTTTATTAGCATTAAACATTGTCTCGGAGAGACTATTATCCAAGCCCGCCTCGACAACCTCTTTTTGATACTGCCCGGCAACCGCACTCACCTCACCCAAGCGGCGTTTCGTCTGCGCCAATTTATCCTTAGCCGCTTCGACCCGGTCACCACCCGCCTGGACATAATCCGCATGGCGCTGCTCCACCTGCTCTGTTGCATCACCTTCCTGGCGACGCAGCTCAGTCAGTTTCTGACGAACAGCGGCCAATTCATGCTCAATTTGCGCCATCCGTTGCTGCCATAAATCGGCACAAATCTCGCCAAAATAGATAGCAAGTCCATCACGCTCTGCGCTCAACGATTCAATTTGTCGCTGGCACTCATTCAGCGTATTTTCAATTTCAGGCAGGCCACTGAGTTTTTCATGCTGACTGCGCGCATCCAGTAATTGGTGATGCGTCGCCACCAAATCATCAAACTCACGTACGGTATTTCGTGCATCTTCACGAATAGTATTGGGTTCAAGCACAAGATCACGAATCAACGTGGTCAAGTCATCAATTTTCTTTAACCCCAATGCCCGTGAGAGCAAATTAGGCGCATTGCGGTTATCCATGTACAGGCAAACACGATAATAAGCCTGATAGTCATTGAATGACTCAAATGGTGCGATTAAAGGGTCATCACGCAGTACCTTTTTTAGCTGTCTGGCTTCTCCCTCGCCAAATGCCTTTAACAGCTCCTCCAGACTCAGATTGCGCTTTGCCACGAGGTAGATACGCTTAAAGTCAGCTGCCACACTGGTAGGCTTGGTATTCCAGAACATGGCGGCCAGAGTAACCACGGAACCATCGTCGGCCTGATACAGGGCGCGCAGCCCGGTAACCACGGCACCCTCACGCTTGTAGTTGGTTTTTGTCTGGGCACCATCATGGCTTGAACCGTGACTACCGCGAATATAAGAGACAAGGGAACGATCACTACGATCACCTTGAGCGGCCGCCATATTGAAAGAGGCCTTGTTGCTTAACAGCAGTGCCATCAGGCCATCAATCACCGTCGATTTGCCTGCGCCGTTATCGCCGGTAATGAGCGTACCTTCAGGGTCGATACGCGCAGTATGTAGCCCATGAAACGAGCCCCAATTACAAACGGATAGTTCCGCCAGCCGAATCTGACCACAACTGAAAAGCTCAGAGGTCGTGTTACTCACGATGCCTCAGCCTCAAATTCGCCCACTAGTGACTGGTACTCCGCCAGCATCCGCTCCAAAAACTCGGCACTCACCACATAACGAATCACCGGCGTAATCTCCAGGCGCTCCTCATCACCTCTTACCGGACTCAACAGTTTTTTCTCTTTCATCTTGGTAATTGCACCGCTCAACTTACGGCGGTCACTGCGACTGCTATTGGTCAGGGGTAGAAAAGGAGCAAGCTGGGATTCGATGCGATCAATATCGATAATCACCTGTTGCTCACCGACACTTTGACGTTCCTGATAGTGCTTTCTTAACACCAGCAACAGCAAGGTATCGTACAGAGAGAGCGTCCTGCGACTGATCAGCGCCGAGCGCTCTTCTTCATCCTCGAAGTCCACTTGATCCTGTTGTTGAAGCAGAAGCGCCACGCCTGCAGGTTGATCTATCAGCAGACGCAGATACATATCAGCCAGATGATCTTCGATCAAGGCGTGGTGGTGACACAACAATTCGTATATCTGCGGCTTAACACTGGCCAACACCACACCGCTGCGCATTAGCTCAACCAGGGCGCGGCGAAGCTCCGGAGAAAAACGGCCTTTACCTGAAGCAGCGCTCGCAGAGTTATCATCAACACCATCTGGCAACAGGGATTCATCCGCTGCGGTCTCTTCCACATCACCTGCTTCAGAAACGGGTTCGCTCTGCTGCTCTCCAGTTGTTGCAGCCAATCGATCAAAAAAACTCGGCTCAGTGTCTGGAAGATCGCTCATACCACCACCTCGCTAATATCTTCCGGGAACATCTTGGCACTTAACTGGTAACAAGGGATGGCCGCCCGAATATGGGTTCCGGTTCGATCCTTAATCGTCACTTGTTCTTTCTCTTCCAGCAGCGCAGCCCCCACATTTTTTGCCACCCGCAAATAGGCCACCAACTCTTCCAGCCCCGCCTCAACCGCGTGTTGCTGAATCATACAACCCACCGTCATCGAGCCATTGTCATGCAAGGTATCGCGCATCCGTGTTGCAACTTCAATAACTTGAACACTCTCCAAACAATCCAGCATCGCGCTACTCGGGTTTGAACTGTTTTCCTGCGCCTGAATATTGTGAATATCCAACTGCTCTTCAGGCACCCGTAAACGCATACTATCGATAGAGCCTACTTTTACATTGCCACTCGTCAGCGCCAAAGAAATCGCTCTGTCGAGTGACAGATCACTTTCATTGAATCGAACCGCGATCTGCTCTAACTGACGCAACAGATTCTCCACCGCGAGGTTTTCCCTATGAGCCCCACTTTCAATGTAAGACCTTAGGCTCTCTTCCGTACGCCGACGCACCTGAAAGACACGCTGACTCTCCCGCGTCAACTCACGCACCAAATAGCCAAGGAAGCGCGACTCCTCCATCGAAAGGTGTTCCGCAGCCGGCCGGCCTAATATCGAACGCAACTGCTCGCGGAACTCCACACTGCGATGTTGATCACACAATAACTGAAAGAAGCTATCAAATGCCCGCCCGGCGTCCGAATCAGCCAACATCTGCTCTTGCTCAATCAGCGCCAGGATGACATCACCCCGGCTACCACCGGACTCGATCATCTGTACCCTAAGGCTCTGATCAAGGCCGCGAATATCATCCTCAACACGACGAAAATCACCGGTCAATACCGATGCCAATTGATACACCTCCCGAATACGCTCCCGCTGTTCAGCATCGGAAAGCTCATGTACCACACCGGCCATTAACTGATCGATTTCACGCTGCAAAGCTGCTTTTTTATGCTCCAGCAGCGTAATGCGTTCTTGAGGATTAGGGCTTAAATCGACGGCAAGCTGAGTCACTGCATCCTGCACAATACGCAGATGGGAGGCGGAGGCATTCACCTCACGCTGTTCCAAATTCTGGCAAAAACGCAAAGCCACATCACAGGCATCGGTACCGGTCAGCTGATCATCCAGTTCACGCAACCAGCCAGCCTGAATCCATTCACGCAGATAGGTACCCGCTCCTTTTTCCACCTCCCGCCCATCGTCCGCCAGGCGATCCAACTCAGATTGCAGCATGACCCGCGCACGCCCGAAGGGGATTTCACTCTCTTCCCGAAACAGCTCTGTGATAAACGCCATAATCAAAGGTGCGTTAGCGGCCCGCAGCAGACGCCAGGCAGCATGCTCGGATTGCAGGCGACTATAACGGGAGTGGAGGGCAGGGAGACTCATAGAGTAAATGTACTTGAACCCTGCGCGCTCCACCAGATGTTGATTAAAACCACCCACAAACCCAAAGATCACTTTTTCATGATTGCGGGATTAAACCACCCCGCAGCTTGCTGCGGGAAACTAAACCCTCAGAGCTTAACTTCGCCTCAGGTTGACCAGCTGTAGGGAGCCACTTCACAATTCCTTTCGCTCGATAACCTTTTTTCCATCCCTCAGAACCCAGGGGAGCCTTATTTTCCACTTTCGCCGTTTTCTCAATACCCGGTAATCTGGCCCTTGGATGCAAGTCAGATGCTCTTTATTGGAAAGCGATACTGCGTACTCGTTTGTTCGTAGGCTGTTGTGGTTTTACGAGGCCTAACAGGTGGTTTCTGTGCCCAACGGAGGCTAACAATCAAAATTTAGCTTAAACTGCCTAATGTTAAAATCCGGAATTTCAAACATGGCACAGGACGGGCACAATTTGGGCACAGGCCAAAATGGACCCAAAACCCACTATTTCAGCTAACACTCAATTGTAAAAATGACCGTTAGCTAAAATTATGATGGCTGTGCCCCGCTTGTGCCTAAAGTAGAAAACCATAAGCTAAAATGGCTAGACTTGTAACTTATTGATTAATAGTGAGATATGGTGCGCCCGGCGCGATTCGAACGCGCGACCCCTGCCTTCGGAGGGCAGTACTCTATCCATCTGAGCTACGGGCGCATGGCGGTGATTCTAACAGATTTTACCGTGTTAGCCTCAGTATCAATTTTTGTTATGATCATGAGTTCCCGCAGGTGGGCGCGACGGGTGTAAGTCTTGTCAGCCGTGTCATTTCCTGGAAAATCCCAAATGCTGTGAGTATATAACCCTTGAATCAGAATTGAAGCACTGGATGACGAAGGACTACGGTTGATATTTCGAGTGCTCAAAATATTCTTTGCCGGGTTTGCACTGTTGGGCTTATCCTCGTTGGCCCATGCCGCATTTGTTGTGGATTTACCTGACACGCGAATACAAAGCATTTTGCAAAACTATTTTCCCATTGATGAGTATGCGGCATTTGCGCGGGTTTCCATGGATGTACCGCAGGTGCGCCTGTCCAAAACCAATAAGGATATTGTGCTTATTATTCCTATCGTGGCAAAGATGATGGGAGAAGGGACACACAAGGGTCGTGTGACCATGCTGGTGGGTTTGAGTTACAAAGCAGCATTCGGTGGTTTATTTCTTGCTCAGCCACGTATTGCGCAATTTGAAATACCCGGCGTGAGTAAAAAAATTGCGGCGGATTTACGGGACATTGTCGATATTATGGGCAAAAATGCCTTGCCTCTGGTGCGCATTTACACCGTGAAAGAACGGGATTTGAACCACTCTCTGGCAAAAAGTGAGTTGAAATCATTTGTAATTGAAAATGGTCGTTTGCATCTGGAGTTCGGGTTTGACTGAACCGGTCAGCCTAGATTCCGCAGTTGAACGGCCTGTAGAGTGCGTTGAATGTTGTGGCTGGCAAGGCGCGATGAGGAGTAATAGCCCGCTATTGCGACGATGCGCAACGCAGCCAGGCACAAAAGGCAACGTGCTATACCAGTCGTAGCGGCTCACTCAACCGGGAGTGCGCCAAAATCACCCAACAAACTATTTATCAACATGTTAATACATCCTCGAAGCGGTCAACTGCGGAATCTAGGGTCAGATTTTCTGCCACAATACGGGCTCCGCAAGAAGGTGCTACACCGCCTGAATAAGGCCTGAGGACGACATTTTTACATGTGTGGAATCACTCTTTGTTATCACGCCGATGGTCAGCAGGCCGATGAGGCGATCATCCGGCGTATGATTAAATCTCTTGCCCATCGTGGCCCTGATGCGTTAACACATATCATGCGCGGCCCGGTTTCTCTGGGCCATACCCGCCTGAGTATTGTGGATATCTCAGAAGGTGATCAACCCATGTTAAGCGATGATGAGCGCTTCGCCCTGGTCTTCAATGGTGAAATCTATAATTATCAAGCACTGCGTGCTGAACTGGAAAAAGACGGCATACCCTTCAAAACCCATTCTGATACTGAGGTGGTATTGCGCCTGTTTGAGCGTGACGGGCTGGCGTGTGTATCAGCCTTGCGTGGCATGTTTGCCTTTGCAGTGCATGACCTGGCCACTGGGCACTTACATTTGGTACGGGATCGTCTGGGTATCAAACCGCTGTTTTACCATTGGGATGGCGATATGCTGTTGGCAGCTTCGGAAGCGAAAGCACTGTTTGCCAGTGGTTACATCGATGCACAATTGAACCCTAATGCCATTCGTGCCTATTTTCGTTATCAATTTGCAGTAAGCCCACAAACCCTGTTTCAGGATATTGTCGAACTGCCACCCGGCCACACTCTGTCACTGACAGCGGGTGGCGAGCCACAGCTCAAACAATATTGGGATCTGGCCTTCCCTCAGGATGACGAATACGAAAGTCTCGATGAGGCATTTTGGTCAGCGCGTTTTGCCAGCGCCCTGGATGATGCGGCAGGGACGCATATAATTGGCGATGTCCCCATTGGTGCTTATTTATCCGGAGGTATTGATTCCGCCGCCACCACTCATCTGTTAAACACGCACACGCCAACAACGGCAACGGACAAAGTGCAATCGTATACGATTCGCTTCAGCAATCCGGCCAATGATGAGTCTGCCCTGGCAAAAAATATTGCCGACCATCTGGGTGTGCCCAATGAAACGATTCTACTGGATGATGCACGCGAAGCGGGCTTCCTGGCTGAATTTCAACAATGTCTTTATCACCTTGAGCAACCACAAAGAATGGCACTGGATGTGCCCCACTTTATGCTGTCCGGTCTGGTGCAACGGAATGGACAGAAAGTTGTTTTTACGGGTGATGGCGCTGATGAAATATTGGGCGGTTATGATTGTTACCGGCAGGATGCGATGCGCATCTGGGGCAATCAGCAAAAAAACAGCCGACAACGGCGGCGGTATTATCTTAACGAATACCGCCAGAATTTTGCCGATGCCCATGTGCGTTTTTTATTCGAGCAACACCGGCCCAAAAAACAGCGCGCGGTGATTCGCCGGTTTGGCTGTTATCCGGCATGGCATGACTTTTGGCAGATTCTCGATGATATCAGCGCTCCTCTGTTTAGTGATGCCTTGCAAACAGAAGATGATGCCGCAATGGATGCTCTGAGCGAAAATATGCGCAACAACATTGAGGGACTGCATCCACTGAATCAATCTCTGTATATTGAAACCAAGACTCGCCTGCCGGGCTGGATTTTGTGGAAGAGTGATCGTCTGTCAATGGCGCACAGTGTCGAAGCACGGGTACCTTTTATGGATCATCCGCTGGTGGAGTTGGCCGCCCGGGTGCCGCCCGGTCTCAAGCTGAATGGTATGGATGAAAAATACATCCTGCGCAAAGTCATGATGCCTCATTTGCCGGAACATCCCTCCCGGTTTAAAAAGCGCGCTTTTTACACGCCAATACGGGACTGGTTTTTTACTGCGGAACGCCAGCCTGAATTAGACAAATATTTATCACCCGACGCCTTGCAGAAAACAGGTTATTTTTGTGCGGACACGGTTGCCGGTTATTTGCAGCAAATTTGTGACGCCACACACATTGAAACGATGGATGAATATTATGCGTTGATGAAATTAGAGTGGGTATTGCTCATGGTATTAAGCGTGCAGATATTGCATTGTCTTTTTGTCGAGCGGGAAGCCGCATGCTTTCAGGTTAATGCATGATAAATGTGGCACTACAGAGCCGGAATTTCCTTTTTATCCGCTGGCAATTTGCTTTTGCACGTCTGTGGCACCAGCACCTGCTGAATCAACAAACGGGTCAGCAAAAATATCCTGCATCGATGCCCCTGCCAAAAAACTCTTTTTCTGCACTGTTTTGACCATGTCTTCGCGGCCACACACAAACACCCGCCAACCCGACAGCTGGGCAAAATCCGCCAATGCCACATCCGCTGCGCGCCCGGATTGCATACCCTGCGGCGGCGTACCTTGCGACACACAAGGATGATAATGGAAAACCGCATTGGCCTCGTCCATCGCCAGCAATTCAGCGACCAGATACAAGCCTTCTGCGCTACTGCTGCCATGGTACAAATGGATCGGCCCACTGTGCCCCTGTTGCAGGGCATCACGCACAATCCCCGCCAATGGGGCCAGTCCCGTGCCTGTGCCGACCAATAACAACGACTGCGCTTCCCGGCCGGACAAATAACTGCATTGCCCTGCCGCCTGACTGATCGTGACGGTGTCACCCGTCTGTAATTTTTCTGCCACCCAGCCGCTCACCAGGCCACCGGGCACATGGCGGATGTGCAGCTCAAGAAAATCATCCAGCGCAGGCACGCTGGCCAGGGAATAACTGCGGGTCACCCCGGTATCATTGCTAAGGTTAAGAAACTGCCCGGGAAGATAGGCATAATTATCAGGACGCACCAGCCGCAATCGCACTACATCAGCACTGAGTCTGTCTCGTGATAACACAGAGGTATCAAAACTGCTGCCAGCCCGGTCCGGCGTTGCCACCTGCATATCAGTGACAGGCACACAGGAACAGATCAGGAAATGATTCTGGGCCTTGAGTGTTTCTTTGATGCCAACCTGGGAGGCAGGCGTTGGCTCACCCTCCACGGCCACCATCATGCAAGACTGGCAAACACCCGCCTTGCAGGAATAATTAACGGAAACACCCTGCCGGATCAGGCAATCAAGCACCGATTCCCCTGGCTCGCATGGATACTCCTGACCCTCAAACAGTACCTTTGGCATGATGTTTCCGTTGGGTAGTGCTATGTCAATATTCGCAATATGCCTATTTGCCCAGCACATCATTGCGCGTGGTTTCGGCAATGGCAGCCACTTCACCAATAAGATCGTCAGCCACACCCAATTCCTTCAGCGTTGCCCCTAAATTTTCCACCACCGCATCAAAATGGCTATCATTCAGACCGCGCTCCACCAGATGGGCATGACCTTTACGCATATCTTCACCGGTATAATTGTTGGGACCACCAAAAGCCATGGTCAAAAATGCCTTTTGCTTGGCAGCCTGCTTGTCCATGTCTACACCGTCAAAAAAACGGTTAATCCGGTCATCTGCCAGCACTTTGCGATAAAAAATATCCACGGCGGCATCGACTGCGGCTTCACCACCAAGACGGTCAAATAATGCATCACTCATTGGTTTTTTCTCCTGTTTAACGTGTTTTCAATTTTAATTCAGTCTGTATCAGACCCGTACCAAACAAATAACGAGACCAGAGCATAGCGGCCAAAAAAAATAAAACCGCACCCAGTACATTTTTATGTCCAGGCAAAGCACTGTGACAACGCCAAAAACGACATGCACAAGACAAATAATGTATCGTCAATACATGTTAATTGTCCTGTGGCCATTGTCAACCCCTTTCCTCCTGTTCTATTATCATCCCAGGCCTCGGGGGAAGGAGCATGCAATTAACGTTACACACAGATTACGCCTTGCGCGTACTTATTTATCTGGCACAAAAAGACAGCGAGCTGGCAACCATCAGTGAGATCACCGATTTTTACAGTATTTCACGCAACCATCTGGTCAAAGTAGTTCATCATCTGGCACAGGAAGATTTTATTCATACCACCCGTGGCAAACACGGCGGCATGCGCCTCGCGCGTGCCGCCGAGCTGATTTCCATCGGCCAGGTTGTACGCCGCATGGAGCCCAGCTTTGATCTCGTCGAATGTTTCAGCAATGACAATCGACCCTGCACCGTCATTCCAATCTGCGCGCTCAAAGGCGTATTGCAGCGGGCCGTCAGCGAGTTTCTGGCCTTGCTGGATCAATTTACGGTGGCGGATGCCGTGGTGCAAAATCAGACAACAGAACAGATTTTCGCGACTTCGCAACTGCGCAATACAGATAGCACCAAAAATAAAAACTGACAGTTCCACAATACAGGCATTTTTCCCAAACCTTCCCTGCAAGGGCACAAACCGCTAAGATACGCGGTTCGATTTTGCGGCACTCTAAAAAAATGCTGCCTCGCAATGTCACCGAGATATCCGTTACCCGGCGTCATTCAATCGCCATGGGTAATCGTGTCGCGCAGGTTCGCGGAAATATCCGCAACCCGGCGCGCCCCGTTTTTTTACTAAAAGTTTCGAAATAAAAGTTTGAGGAGAACAATAATGTCCCAAAAGCACCCTGTTATTGCTGTGACCGGCTCTTCCGGCGCTGGAACCACTACGGTTAAAAATGCCTTTGAGCACATTTTCCGCCGCGAAAACATCAACCCTCTAGTGGTGGAAGGTGACAGCTTCCATCGCTATGACCGTGCCGCAATGAAACAGGCTATCGAAGAATTTGCTGCCAAAAACAAACAACTCAGTCACTTCGGCCCGGAGTCCAACCACTTTGATCTGGTTGCCGATACCTTTAAAGCCTACGGAGAGACCGGCAAATGCCGCCGTCGTTATTATCTGCACAGCGATGAAGAAGCCGCTGAGCACAATGCACGCCTGGGCACTGACCTCACTCCCGGCCAATTCACCCCCTGGGAAGACATTACCGAAGAAACTGACGTCTTGTTTTACGAAGGTCTGCACGGTGGCGCAGTGGATGGTGACGTGGATGTGGCTTCACACACCGACCTGTTGGTGGGTGTGGTGCCTATCGTTAATCTGGAGTGGATTCAAAAGATTCATCGCGACAATGCGCAACGTGGCTACAGCGCCGAAGCCATTGTTGACACCATCCTGCGTCGTATGGATGACTATGTTCATTACATCACACCGCAGTTCTCGCGCACCGACATCAATTTCCAGCGCGTGCCCACAGTAGATACCTCCAACCCTTTCATCGCTCGCGACATCCCTACACCCGATGAAAGTTTTATCGTTATTCGTTTCCGTGACCCCGATGGTACCGATTTCCCTTACCTGCTGAACATGATCGGCGACTCGTTCATGTCCCGCCCCAACACCATCGTGGTACCGGGTGGCAAAATGGGTTTTGCCATGGAGCTGATCCTTGCACCACGCATTCATCAGCTGGTTGAAGATAAAAAAGGTCGCTAAGTACGTCCATCAACCACTTTATATTGTCGAGTCGGCGATTTTTGTGATGTTTCTGGCTCCCATGCCCCTGCCTGGTGATGCATACCGAGCCCGCATTTTACGACGATATGCGTGGTGCGGGATCACTGGCGGAATGGTTTGCAGAAGCAAGGGCAACAACTGACCAAAATTTCCCGTTAACAATCATCGCCCTGTATTTACAGGGCATTGACTATCAACGGGAATCACTGTTTGCAGTGGCTGGATAAATGCTTCAGGGTCGGCTCCTTGTCATTCTATAGCCTCATTGCGCATTAATGATAAAGAGATCGACACAAAGAGTTCTTTATTTTGAACCCAAGAAACGTTTATGGATGACAAACCTCGTGCCTACATCGCCGGAACAGGAACAATAACGGCACTCGGAGGAGATACCAACACAAGTTATCATGCCGTCAGAGCTGGCATCTGTCAGTACAAGTCCGTCGATTACTTTACCCGGCAACGTGAACGCATCAGCATGGCTCTGGTACCTGATGGTGCGTTACCTCCGCTACAGGGTGAGCTTGATTTCCGGGGAAAAATCCCGTTCCGTTACCGTCGCATCCTCAGAATGTGTCATGTCGCCGCAACGCAGGCCATGGCAACTTACACGGGCAAAACCCCTGTTCCACTATTTTTCTCAGCGCCCGCTAACAACGCCGGACTGAACGAGCCACTTCCCACACGCATTATTCACTACCTGCATCAACAAACCGGTTTGCTCATTGATCCCACCGTCAGTCGGTTAATGGGTACCGGGCGATCAGGGGTATTGAACGCACTTGACCTCGCATTCCGTTACCTTTACGACACAGGTGCCGAATTTGTCCTGATCGGTGGCAGCGACAGCTACCAAAACTCTGATCTGATCGCTGCTCTGAATGAAGAAAAGCGCTTGCTCGCGCCCGGCATCATGAATGGCTTCGCCCCGGGCGAAGGTGCAGGATTTGTATTACTCACTCGCAACCCGGCATTTGCCCTGCGCAGCGCCACTCACCTTCCCAGTCTGCTAGCACCAGGAGTGGCTGACGAACCCGGCCACTTGTTCAGTAATGAGCCTTATCGGGGCAAGGGTCTGGATCTGGCCTTCAAAAAAGCGCTCGCTGCTTACAGTGGCCACATCAAAATCAAAGACATCCACTCCAGTATGAATGGTGAACACTTCTGGGCAAAAGAATACGGTGTGGCAATGATCCGCAATGCAGACATGTTCGAATCAGAGACCGCGATACACCACTCTGCGGATTGTCATGGCGACCTGGGGGCTGCTACTGGTGGCGTACTGATCAATCATGTCACCCAGGCACTCCTTGCAGGTCACTCGACAAACCCCAGCCTGATCTACTGTTCATCCGACCATCAGTATCGTGCCGCCGTCTGCTTTGAGCCTTTGCCACTGACTGCATTTCAGGCATCATCGCCCATTCCGCATGCTGCGCCAATGCAGACAGGGGGGTTATTCTCATGACCGAAATAGGCGAAGGCGCGCAGGTTGCCACTATTCGAATTGATGAGGAAGAGCTTCACTGGCTGGAAGTCAATTACTGCTACCCGGATGGCCTGCCCGTCGAAGGCGATTACATCGCCACCGACAGCGATGGCCTGCAACACAGTGGCCGTCTCAATGATCAGGGCGGCCTGTGCCTCAACTACCTGCCTGCCGGGCCGGTAGACATTGAACTTCTTCCACCCAAAGACGGCGACACACTCACCACCCTTCGCACAACAATCAAAGATGTACTGAGTGAAATTCTGGCCGAAAAACACGCCGAAACCGAACAGACCAATGCCCGACTGGCAAGAATGAGCGCTGCCGGAAAAGGCGGAAGTTTGCTGGCCAGCGCTGGCAGGGGGTTTTGGGACAGTGCCGCCGGGCTCATTGAGTTTGCTGGAGATACCGTGGTCACCGCCGCAAAAGTGGCCTGGTATCTGTCGCCCATCGAACGCCTCAATAACCTGCTTGAGGCCAGCTACAAAAGCTACCAGTCCGGCAGCCTGACCGAAGAAAAATGGCGTCAAAGTCTGCTGGACAACATGAAGCGGGGAGAGCTTGAAGACCTGACCAGGCTTCTTGGCTTTGATCCGGGCAAAATTGACCTGACACTGATCACCGAAGCCTACGAAATTACCGCCCTCATCGCCACAGATGATGCCACGCTGGATATATTGAAAAACTTCGCCAAAGCCTATGCCGGTGCCCAGTCCAGTCTTGACTGGGCAGAATTTGCTGGTGGCGGTGTATTTGAAATCACCCTTGCTGCACTGCTGATTGCCTTCACGGGCGGCGCAGGGCTTGTTGTGCAAGCAGGCAGTAAAATTCGCCACATCAGCAGACTGCGTAAACTGGGCGATCTTCTTCGTCGCCTCGGCAAATTGCTCAAACGCAGGCAACTGAACAAGAAAATCAAAGTCGGTGTTGATAATAAAACGAAGGTAGAAGCAGACAGACTTGAGGGACCAAAACTGGCGGCAAGAGCACCCAAACGTGCCTGCAAATGTTTTAATAAACCCAAATCCGGAAAAGTCTCGGACAAAGAAATGTCAGCACAAATCAAAGAGCAACAAAACAGAATCAACAGCATGGACCCGGCAGAATTGAAACGGCGGCGTGATATGGTCAAAGCGCTACAGGAGCAGAAAAAAGGTTTGGGGTCATTACGGGATAGTACGTCGCAAAATGCTGCGAGAGCTAAATTTCGCAAACGTGAGACTCGCAAGCTTTTACCAAGTCTTCGCCAAAAAGGTGCAAAAAAGAAAGTCGCTGAAATGATGGCAGGACTGGATGCCACACATGCACTGGATATTGTCGCTGGTGGTGCTCCCAACGAAATTTCGGGGCTGCAAAACCGAAGCGTCAATCGCTCTATGGGCTCTCAATGGATGCAAAAAGGCCGACTGGACGACCTGGACAAAGCCATTGCGGATGCGCTGGGCCCACCCAAGCGTAAAATGAATTTTGAAATGAAGCTATGCGACTAAGGATAAAGCAATGACGTTAAACGAAGACTTTCAGGATGTACTCGAAGATTTTGGTGAACCGACAACCTATGATAAATATCAGACCAGCGAGTTTGATACCTGGTCGAAACATATTCCTGAACCGCTGATCGATTTTTGGCGTATCTATGGCTGGAGCTCTTTTTTAGAAGGCCGTTTATGGCTCCCGAACCCTCATGATTTTGACCCATTAATGAAGCTAATCTTTGAAGGTGATTCAGAAATTGACCATGAAAAATGTCACCTTATCGCCTATTCAGCTTTTGGAAGTTTGGATATTTGGTCGGAACAATTTCAAGTTATCGATATAGACCTTATTCAAGGATGGGCATTTGTTGATGGCCTTACAGATAGAAAATCCGCAGATGATTCGGATAGACTTGCAACATTCCCCTTTCTTGGCGACGCTGATACAGATTACGACACTGTCGATGAAAATGGAAAACCATTATTTTCCCGTGCAGTGAAAAAACATGGCTCACTGGAACCCGGCGAGTGTTTTGGTTTTTTCCCCGCACAGGTATTGGGTGGCGGCGGTAATCTCGACGAGATTCAACGTGTCAAAGCACTGGAACATTTCATCCTGTTGGCAGAGCTACAACCGTTGACCCTGATGAAATGGGAAGGCACAACCATGGTACCTGTTCGTCAGATTGGCGCATAATCATCTGCTGACGATTTATTTTACGGTCAACCTGTCAGGAGTTCATTCTGGTTCCCATGCTCCGCGTTACTGCCATTAAGTTAACAAATTAGTGGGGCCGTAGGTTGGTGGCTGGCCAGGCGCAAAAGGCAACGTGCTATACAGGTCGTAGCGACTCATTCAACAAGTGAGCACACCAAAACCACCCAACAAGCTATTTATCAACATGTTAATACATTCTCGAAGCGCTCAACTGCGGCCTTTAGGCTAAAGGCTATGGCACGAATGATGTGTTCACCTCTTTAACAGCAACAGGCAACCGCTGGCATCGCGCTGGCAAAACCAGCCCGGTGCGAGGTAGGTGGTGGAGACGGTTTCGGTGATCAATGCTGGCCCGCGAATTTCAGCAGGCAGATTTTTCCGTGCATAAACCGGTACGTGTGTTTTGACGCCGGCCAGCGATACATAGGACGTGGCGGGTATTTTGTGGGCGAACGTTGTTTCGTGGTCTGATTGCAGTATCAGTGTTTGAGAAGGTGGGCTGTGTACTTTGACGCGCAGCGTCACCAGTTCTACAGGCTGCTGCAAGCTGTGGCCGTACAACGCAGCGTGCCGTTCATGAAATTGTCGGGTCACGCGGGTTATCGCCTGCCCAATGGCCTGGGTGTTGAGCGATGTTTTGCTGTTCGTCGATAATGCAACCGGCAAATTGATCACAAACGACTGCCCCCGGTAACGCAGATCCATGCTGGGCGATAGCCTGATGCTGTCTGCATCCACGCCTTCGTCAATCAAGGCTTCACGACCCCGCTTTGCCAATGTGGTTATCGCCTGCTGCACGTCACGCAGCAACGGCCCATCGGGCACCGCTGAAAGTTGCTGTTGCAGTGTATGAGACAGATAACGTGCCCGCGGCGCCACCAGCATGCCTAGCGCCGACAACACACCGGCATGGGCGGGTACCAGCGCTTGTGACATTTCCAATGCTTCGGCCAGCGCACAGACATGCAGCCCTCCGGCACCGCCAAAGGAGGTCAATGTCAATTGTGCCGCATCAACACCGCGCTGCACCGACATCACCCGCAAAGCACGCGCCATGTGTTCGTTGGCGACGTCAATAATGCCTTGTGCTGTTTGTTCCAGGGAAAGGCCAAGCCTTTTGGCCAGCGGTGCAATGGCTGTTCGTGCGGCATTTTCGTCCAAGGTCATGTGACCACCGAGAAAGGCATCGCTACGCAAGCGGCCTAACAGCAAATTAGCATCGGTGACAGTGGCCTGCAAGCCGGTGCCGGCAGCACGCTGTCCGTAACAGGCAGGGCCGGGGTCAGCACCCGCAGATTCCGGCCCTACCTGCAACAGCCCACCACTGTCGATGCGTGCAATGGACCCGCCACCTGCGCCGATGGTATGCATGTCCACCATGGGTACACCGACAGGATAAGCACCAATACGGCCTTCGGTCGTCAACGGCAGGTTGCCGCTCTGCGTGTTGTCCAGTAATGCCACATCGGTGGAAGTGCCGCCCATATCGAAGCTCAAGAGGCGATGGCAGCCTGCAAGACCGCCCACATATTGCGCACCAGCCAGACCACCCGCAGGCCCGGATAACAACATGTGTACGGCTTCTTCTCCCGCCTGTGCAGCATCAATGGTACCGCCCGCACTTTGCATGACAGCCACCTGCGCCTGCGAAACACCCGCGCATAAGCGTTGCAGGTAGCCTTGCACCAGCGGGCCGACGCTGGCATTAAGCCAGGTGGTGATACCACGTTCGTATTCACGGGGTTCCGGCAAAATGTGTGATGAGCGCGAGACAAACATACCGTCAGGCACGACTTCAGCAATACGTTTTTCAAAACGTTCGTCCACCCAGGAAAACAACAGATTGATGGCCACAGCTTGTGGCTTCAGTGCTTCCAGCGTGCTGCGCAAGGTGCGCAAATCGGACTCGGTAAGCGTTTCCAGCACACGGCCATCGGCATCCAGCCGCCCCCCGGTTTCCAGACACAATTCGCGAGGCACAGGTGGAACAACAGGAGCCGGGTTGAGATTGTAGAGTTCAGCGCGCGCCTGACGACCAATGGTCAGCAGGTCTCGCAAACCGGTGTTGGTGACAAACACAGTACGCACACCTTTGCCTTCAAGCACAGCATTGGTGGCAACAGTGGAGCCATGCACCACCAGCAAGTCCTCACAATCAGCCAGTCCCAGTTCACGAATGCCTTGCAGAATGGCCTGTTCCGGTGCCTGCGGGGTGGATAATACTTTATGTATGCGCAAACCCGGTGACTCATCGGAGAGCAGCACAAAATCGGTGAAAGTACCGCCGGTGTCGATCCCTAAAAGCGGCATGCGTAAATGAGAAAATTATGCATCTGCAATAACAACGCAGTTACGACCGGCGGCCTTGGCCGCGTAAAGCGCCTTGTCGGCACGGGCCAATATTGAATCGGTTGTTTCGCCGGAATGTGCAGCAGCAACGCCGAGACTGATGCTGACCTGTATTTCCAAACCTTGCAGATTAATGGGCTGGCTGTGTACATGCTCGCGAATACGTTCGGCAATATTTTTTGAGGTCGCCAGGCTTGCACCATTGAGCACCAGCAAAAATTCTTCGCCGCCATAGCGACCAACCTCATCAAAATCACGCAGGGCAGAACGAATCCGGTTAGCCACTTCGGCAAGCACCTTGTCCCCCATCAGGTGACCATGGGTATCATTGACCTCTTTAAAGAGATCAATGTCCGCCATAATGGCCACTACCGGATAGCTTCCTTGCGTCGGTTGTTGCAGCACCCTCTCCAGCTCATTGATAATCGTTTTACGGTTTGCCAGGCCAGTCAGTGAGTCAGTGGCAGCATCCATACGCAGGGTTTTCTGTTGGCGTTGCGAGCGTTCCAGCGATTCTTCCAGCGTTCTTACATGAGTAAGATGATAGGTTTCAATGGCCAGTGACATATCCAGAGCAATAATTTTGTGTACAACGGTGGTGAGCTTGCGGGCATCGCTATGCCGGTAATCGATGCGCTGGAGGATCAGATCGCCCAAATAGCGGTAGGCGCACTGATACAGACTCAGGCTCAAGCCCACCCACACATGCGCCTGACCCACGCGCAAACGTGATTCGAAATAATCGGCCTGATCAAAAGCAATGCCCAGATTCAGCAGATATCGTGATTGTGTTTGCCTGAGACGTGCTACCAGTTCATCATCCACCAGCAAAACCTGCGCTTCCTCCAGAGTAAAGAGCCATTTATAAAAGGTGGCTACCATTGCCTCAGCATGAGGCTTGATAATGTCCTTCTGGAGTTGTTGAACAGTGGCATGATCAGCGGCACCCAGCTCCAGCCATTGCAAACGCTCAGCAATTTTGTTGGCATCAAAGCCAAATTTTTCACAATAAGTCAAAGACATGTGGATACTGTGTGCCGCCTTGTTGAATTGCTGGTATGTTGTACCGCTGTTTGAACTTTGCAGCCACGAATATATCATAGGCTTCGAGAGAGCATAGCCCAC
>Ga0256839_1000167_pt1 | contig 86143 bp, 88 predicted proteins | sample 354166metaG_FD_185968 | JGI IMG/M metagenome (GOLD analysis project Ga0256839, IMG submission 185968) | Hydrothermal vent microbial communities from Mid Atlantic Ridge, Atlantic Ocean - 354-166 | ecosystem: Environmental > Aquatic > Marine > Hydrothermal vents | place: Atlantic Ocean: Mid... | reverse complement strand
TCATGAGCCATGTAGACTCAAATGGCGTCTTGGTCCACTTCGCCGGTGCGGATGCGGATGACTTTTTCCAGGGAATGCACGAAAATTTTGCCATCGCCGATTTTACCGCTGCTGGCGGTTTCCATAATGGCTTCAATCACCTGTTCGAGCTGGCTTTCGGTGACGGCGATTTCCAGCTTCAGCTTGGGGAGAAAGTCCACCACATATTCTGCCCCGCGGTATAGTTCAGTATGTCCTTTCTGGCGTCCGAAGCCTTTGACTTCCGTGACGGTAATGCCCTGTACGCCAATGTCTTCCAGCGCCTGGCGCACATCGTCGAGTTTGAACGGCTTGATGATGGCGGTGACCATTTTCATGGGCGTGTCTCCTGTCAATCAGTTTTATTGGGCGTGTAGGGCATGGCCGTGGCTGGCCGGGGGTTCTGGACCCGGGGCTGGCCCTTTTCAGCCAGCCAGCTGACCACGGCCAGACGCTGGCCGCTGGTGACCGGTCGGGCCTCGTGCATGTAGATATGATTGGACGGGAATAATAACAGGTCGCCGGCCTGGGGGTGATAGGTGTAGTCGAACTTCTTGAAGTAGAGTTCGCCACCGGCAAAGTCTTCGTTCAGATAAATCAGCAGGCTGTAATCCCGGTCCAGGCATTTGATCCAGAGATTTTTTTCTTTGTCATAATACTGGCTGTCGGCGTGTTCGCTGTATTTGCCGCCGGGCTGGTAATAGAGAATCGCTGGCCGCTCGTACCATTCGATCTGGGTCTGGTAAAAGGGAACCAAGTGGTTTTTTATGGCGCGCCGAACCCAGTTAATGACGGTGCTTTCTTTTTTGCTGTAGTCCACATAGTCGGTGATGCGCCCCGGGTCACGCCGGAAGGCCGCCTTGCCGTGGTGGCTTTTTTCCTTGTCATAAACGCCCAGGGGTGAACGTGGCTGGCGGAGCAGAAATTCGCTCATGCGGCGGCATTCCGCCGGGTCGATAAACCCCTTGACCACATGAATGCCGAACGGCGTGGTCCGGTCGGCGGCCTTGGAACCGCAGCAGGATTTGAAGCGTGCGCCACTGCCACAAAAACAAGGGTCGTTGCGGCGCGGCACAAAGGGCCGGCTTTGCAACAGGTTGCCCACGCTGGCTGCGGGTTTTATGGAGTCAGTGTGCTGTTCTGCGTTCATGGGCATTGATGCCTCACCCCCTAAAGAAAGCGTGGCTTTAAGGTTACCACAGCTGGCCAGGAAGCGGAAACCTGTAGCGCCAAGGGTATCGAGGGCGCTGGCTGACAGGCTAGCGGGTTTTTTTCCCACACAGGTGCTATTTTTAGGCATGCTAAAATGCTGTCTGGCCGGCCCAACCGGGCCGAACTTTCTGTCCAGCTTTGAAACACGACCACAGGAACGACTCATGATTAAGCCCGAAACGGTGGAAGAAATCACCCAGAAACTGGCCGCATTGGTGCCCCAGGATGTGAAAGACTTACGCCAGGAGTTTCAGCAGAATGCCAAAGCTGTCCTGATTGCCGGATTGCGTTCGATGGATTTGGTGACACGAGAGGAATTTGACGTCCAAAAAGCCGTTTTAGCGAAAACGCGAAAAAAACTCTCTGAGTTGGAAAAGCAGATTCAGGCGCTGGAAGCCGGTTTGCAGAAAAACGCCTGATGCTTGCGCGTCCGCGCACCATTATTGCCCCAGGCATGCCATGAAGAAGGGATTGGCCACCGTATATACCCGGGCTCAGTATGGTATTGAGGCGCCATTGGTGCGGGTGGAAGTGCATTTGTCACCGGGGTTGCCATCCCTGTCGCTGGTGGGGTTGCCGGAAACAGCGGTCAAGGAAAGCAAGGATCGCGTGCGTGCGGCGATTCTGAATGCCGGTTTTGACTTTCCCCAGAAACGCATCACAGTCAATTTGTCTCCAGCGGATTTGCCCAAAGAGGGCGGTCGGTTTGACTTGCCCATCGCCATCGGCATCCTGGCGGCGGCCGGACAGGTGAAGCCGGATCGATTGGCGGAGACTGAATTTATCGGTGAGTTGGGTTTGGGAGGTGAATTACGCGCCGTGCGAGGCGTTTTGCCTGTGGCGCTGCAGGCGGCCCGGGCCAGTCGCGTGTTGATCGTGCCTTGTGGTAACGAAGCCGAGGCCGCACTGGTCAAAAACGGCGTGGCGCGAGTGGCTGCGAGTTTGTTGCAGGTGTGCGCCTGGATGAATGGCCTGGAGGATGTACCAGTGGCCCGGGCACAACCACAACCGGACAAAACATCTGCGCCTGACCTGGCGGATGTCAAAGGCCAGCAACAAGCCAAAAGGGCGTTAGAAATCGCCGCTGCTGGCGGTCACAATCTGTTGTTTGTGGGGCCGCCGGGGACGGGCAAAACCTTGTTGGCTACGCGTTTTCCGGGTATTTTGCCGCCTTTGAGTGACGAGGAAGCCACTGAAGCGGCGGCGGTGGCCTCGGTGGCCAGCATCGGGTTTGATCCGGCCCAATGGAAGCAGGTGCCATTCCGGGCGCCGCACCATACGGCTTCTGCCGTGGCCATGGTTGGGGGCGGCTCAAAGCCAAAACCTGGCGAGATTTCCCTGGCCCATTGTGGCGTGCTGTTTCTGGATGAGCTGCCGGAGTTCAGCCGTCATGTGCTGGAAGTGCTGCGGGAACCGTTGGAGTCTGGCACAATCACCATTTCACGGGCCGCCCATCAGGCCGAATATCCGGCCCGGTTCCAGCTGATCGCCGCCATGAACCCGTGTCCTTGTGGTTATCTGGGCGATTCGGGGCGTGCCTGCCGTTGCTCGCCGGGGCAAATACAGGCTTACCGGAACCGATTATCCGGACCTTTGCTGGATCGTATCGATATGCATCTGGAGGTGCCGCGTACCGCGCCCTCTGAGTGGCGGTCCAGTCGCCGTCAAGAGGAGAGCTCCGCGGTTGTGGCGCAGCGGGTATTGGCTGCTCGCATGCGGCAAGAAAAGCGCAATGGCGGCATTTTGAATGCGCGATTGTCCGGGGAAAGACTGGATGCCGCCTTGCACCTGTCCGAAGATTTACTGCGTTTTGTGGAAGATGCCGTGGAGCGTTTACGTCTGTCGACCCGGGCTTATTTCCGTATTCTGAAAGTGGCGCGAACGATTGCTGACCTGGCGGCAAGCGAGTCCGTATCACGGGCGCATCTGGCCGAGGCGATTGCCTATCGCTGCCTCGATCGGGAGACGGGCAAGGCGCACTGATGGGTGGCAGGAAGGTATCTGCATTGACAATTTGTGACAAAAGCTTATATTGAAGAAGCGAACAACCCTTACTATTCCCTGTAACAATTAAAAAGAGGAGCTTATGAAAATTCAGCCGGAAGTCCTGACACTGTCTATTTTGCTGGCCCTGGGCGCGGCCCCGGTGGCGTCAGCCCAGCAGACAGAATCGGGCAAGCAAAAAAATGATGATAATTACAACCTGGGCACCGTGGCCGTAGTGGGTACCCGCGGCAAGTACCGCACGGTGAATGATGCGCCGGTTCCGGTGGATATTCTTGAAGCTGAAGACCTGCAGCGCACCGGCGCCACGGAACTGGGGCGGGCCATTCAGGCGTTGGCTCCGTCTTTTAACTTTTCCAGTTCCAGCGTTTCTGATGGCACTGACGCCCTGCGCCCGGCCACTTTGCGTGGTCTGGGGCCGGATCAGACCCTGGTGCTTATCAATGGCAAGCGTCGCCACACCAGCGCATTGATTCATGTGAATACGTCAGTGGGCCGTGGTACCGCCGGTACCGACATCAACGCCATTCCCATTTCCGCGGTGGACCATATTGAAGTCCTGCGTGACGGCGCGGCGGCCATTTATGGGTCAGACGCCATTGCTGGTGTTATCAACATTGTGCTCAAGTCCGATCCCAATGATCGTGAAGTCGGGGCATACTGGGGTCAAACCTATGAAGGCGATGGCGATACCACGGTGGGCAATCTGAATCTGGGAACGGCGCTGGGTGAGGATGGTTTTTTTCATTTTACCTATGAATACCGGAATCGGGACCACACCAATCGCGCGGGATTGACCGGTGCGGTGCAGTATCCCTTGCTGGAAGATGGTAGCTATGATCCGCGCGAGTACACCTTTAACCGGCGCAATTTCCGCATTGGTGATGCGGACTCCAAGCAAAATGTGATGGTGCTGAATTCTGAAATGAGCATTGGCCCGGGCGCATGGTATGCCTTTGCCACTTATTCAGACCGGGAAAACCAGTCCGCCGGCTTTTATCGCCGGGCCAACCAGACCAATCGCACAGTGCTGGAAATTTATCCGGATGGCTTTTTGCCCTTGATTAATACCAATATCAAGGACTGGAGCTTTAATACCGGATACAAATGGTCCACGGAAAGCGGCTGGGATTATGACCTTCATATGGGCACCGGCCATAACTCCTTTAATTTTTATATCAGCAACTCGCTCAATGCTTCATTTGGGCCGGCAAGTCCCACAGAAGCGGATGCGGGCACATTGAAGCTGGGCTTGTTCCAGATCACGCTGGATGCCACCCGGCCGGTGAATATCGCCGGGCATGACGCCAACTTTGCCTGGGGGCTTGAGTACCGCCGGGACAAATACAAAATTGTGCCGGGCGAGCCAGTGTCCTATGAAGACGGTGGCGCCATTAACCCGCGCACAGGCGAGCCATATGCGCCAGGCTTCCAGGTGTTTCGCGGCTTTTCACCCAATAACTACGTGAGTGAGGATCGTAATAACAAGGCGGCCTATGTTGATCTGGAGTCCAATGTGACCGACAAATTGCTGCTCACCGGCGCCCTGCGTCACGAAAATTACAGTGATTTTGGCGGTACCACCATTGGCAAACTGGGGTTCAAATATGATGTGAACCTGAACCTGGCTTTCCGGGGCGCTTTCAATACGGGCTTCCGGGCTCCGTCCATGCAACAGCTGTATTTCAACAGCATCAGCACCCAGTTTGTGTCTGATCCCAATAACCCGGATGGCGGCCTGATTGCCCAGGAACGCGGTACGTTCCGCAATGACAGCGAGATTGCCCGTTTGCTGGGGATTCCGCAACTGAAAGAAGAGGAGTCCACCAACTACTCATTGGGAATGGTCTACACCACCGAGAACGATGTGACGGTTTCAGTAGACTTGTACCGCATCGATATCAATGACCGGATTGTGATTTCCGGGGCCTTTTCGCCGTCGAATGCGCCGGCGGCCACTGCTATTTTTGAAGAGCTGAACATCACCGCTGCGCAGTTCTTCATCAATGCTGGTGATACCACCACCAAGGGTGTTGATGTGGTAGTGAGTAAAAATGGGATTGAGTTGGGTGACGAATGGAACTGGGATACGACTTTTGCGGCTAACTGGACAGACACATCGGTGACTGTCAGCGTACAAGCGCCAGACCTGCTGGCCGGCCTGGAAGATGTGATTTTCACCAGTCAGGATCGCTCCATTATCGAGGAATGGCAACCCAAGAGCCACATGAGCTGGACCAATGTGTTCAGCAAAGGCAACTGGGATATCACCCTTCGCGAAAGCTATTATGGAGAGTACACCATTCAGGAAGGCAATGGCGACCGTCAGACATTTGGTGGTGAATTCCTGACCGACCTGATGTTCACCTATAACTTTGAGGACATGCCGTTAACCGTCAGTGTGGGCGCCAACAACCTGTTCGACAACTATCCGGATAAAAACCGCATTGGTCAGGCCCGTGGCGGCCGGATTGTGGATGCGGATGGCAACGTGATTGTCGACTCCCCGGGCGTATTCACCTACTCCCGGCGGGCGGCCCCCTTTGGCTTTAATGGCGGCTTCTACTTTATTTCAGCCAACTACCGCTTCTAATCCATCCGGTGAGCCAGGTTATCCGGTTGTTGCCGGATGAGAATCAACAAAAGGGCCGAAAGGCCCTTTTGTTTTATCGGCGCGCAAAGATAACAAGCCATTCCATGACTTTTGACAGGGGACAGTTTGGTGTTGTAGTGGTATAGTACACCAACATTCAGTAACCGTTACAGGAGAAAGTCATGACATATTCAATGGAACCCAGCCGACAAGCGGATCATTTCTGGCTCAAACAATTGAGCGCCTATAGGGATTATTCCCGGCAAGCACAGGACGGGCAAACAAAAGCGCTGGCAGAAAAGATAAAAACGCTGCAGGATCAGCATTTCGATGGAAATGTGGTAGAGAGGCTCAATGACCTGCTACGCATGCGGCACAGCAAGGGATGGAAACTTCCCGCCGAACAGCAAGAGCTGATTGACGCCATGCAGGCGTATCTCATTGAAGAAGACGATGTGGTTCCTGATTCTGTGCCTGGCATCGGTTTGATGGATGATGCCATGGTTATTGCAGTGGTGGCCAAACGTTTGCAGCGGCCTCTGGCCAGGTTTTGTGAGTATGAGGATTTCCACCGCCGCTACGCCTCTCATGGTCACCGGGTGACAGTGGCCGACTGGGAGCGGCTCAAGGCTCAGGAGGTGCGTTCGCATAACCGAGTCCGCCGTTTGCGGCGCATTAGCACCCCTTGCTAGCCTGGTATAGGCGATTCCTGGAGAAACTGTTCAGAAGATTCACACAAAAAAGCCATGAAAAGTTGCGTCATGGCTTGATAGCCTATATAATGCAGCGGCTTTTTTAATGCGCCACAATCCGTGAAAGATGTGGCGTTTTGTTTTTCTAAAAGGCATTTGGCGCATGCGCAAAATACAACTGGATCCTGTCCGCAAAGCGGTTTTTCTGATTCCGCTATGGCAGCTTGTTGTGAGCGTGGTGCTGGCGCTGCTGGTGTGGGCCGGATTCGACGGGTCGGTGGCCACAGGACTGCTGGTCGGAGGTGGGGTGAGCGCGCTGGGGAGTCTGGTGTTTGCCCTGAGCGTGTTTGCGGCGCCAACAACGAATTCCAGAGTGGTTTTGCGGCGCATGTTTCGCGGCGAAGCGCTCAAAATGGCCCTGGTGGCCGTTTTGTTTTATCTGGCCATTACGGTTTTGCGGGTAAAAGCCCTGCCAACCATGGTCGGCTTTGTGGCAACCCTGGTGGTTTTTTGGGTTGCGTTGTTACGATCACTGACAGTGAGATAAGGGAAAAATGGCTGAGCAAGCAAGTAGCAGCATTGGCGATTATATTCACCACCATTTGCAAAACAACCAGTTGCAGCTGGTTGACGGCTCCAGTTTCTGGGTCATTAATCTCGACAGCCTGTTTTATACGCTGTTGACAGCGGCCGTTTTTCTTGGTCTGTTCAGTTATGTGGCCAAACGGGCCACCAGCGGCGTGCCGGGCAGGCTGCAAAACTTTGTGGAAATGGTTGTTAATTTCGTCAATGAGCAGGTGCAGGACACCTATCATGGCAAATCCAAGCTCATCGGGCCACTGGCGCTCAGCATTTTCGTGTGGATTTTCCTGATGAATTTCATGGATTTGATTCCCGTGGATCTTTTGCCATGGCTCGGACAGAAGCTCAGCGGAAACGAACACATGTACATGCGGGTGGTGCCTTCAACGGATCTGAACATTACATTCGGTCTGGCCCTGGGTGTGATCTTGCTGGTGTTCTATTACAGTTTCAAGATGAAAGGCGTTAAGGGTTATGCCAAGGAACTGCTGACCCATCCATTCGGCCCCAAACTGTTTCCGGCCAACTTGTTGCTGAATACAGTGGAAACTGTGGCCAAGCCGATTTCATTGAGCCTGCGTTTGTTTGGCAACCTGTATGCAGGCGAACTGATTTTTATCCTGATTGCCGTATTCACCCTTGGCTATACTTTGGAACACTTTTTGACAGCCAGTGGCATCGCCATGACCGCCGGTCAACTGCTGCTGGGCCTGATATGGGCGATTTTTCATATCCTGATTATTCTCTTGCAGGCTTTCATTTTTATGATGCTGACAATTGTTTATCTCAGCATGGCCAGCGAAACCGAGTCGCATTAAGCACCTTGTGACACACCGTTTTTTCAACCCCAACCGTTAAATATAACCGGAGAAAATGATGGAAACTTTAGCACTTGTTGCAGACATTCAAAGCAGCACCGTAATTGCCGTGGCAATCATTCTGGGTCTGGCCGCTTTGGGTACAGGCATAGGCTTTGCCTTGTTGGGTGGCCGCCTGCTGGAAGCCACTGCGCGTCAGCCGGAACTGGCTTCCATGTTGCAGGTTAAAATGTTTATTGTCGCCGGTCTGCTGGATGCGATCGCCATGATTGGCGTGGGTATGGCGCTGTTCTTTACTTTTGCCAACCCGTTCCTGGCCGCTGTACAAGCTGCCCACTAAGAAGCGACCCGAATTTGTTCGGATTTTATTTTTAGACAGAGAAGGCGAACCAAGCCATGAATATCAACTTCACCATGATCATTCAGATCATTGTATTTTTTGGTGTTATCTTGTTCACCATGAAATACATATGGCCTGTTATTCTGGGTGCTATCGAAGAGCGCGAAAAGAAAATCGCCGATGGCTTGGCCGCTTCCGACAAGGCCGCAAAAGCCCTGGCTGAAGCCGAGAACAAAGCGGTCAAGCTGCTTAAAGAGGCGCGTGAACAGGCCAGTCAGATCCGTGATCAGGCTCACCAACAAGCCATCAAGATCAAGGATCAAGCCAAGAACGAAGCGTTGGCTGAAAAGGAGCGTCAACTGGAAGCTGCGCGTGCGGAAATTGAAATGGAAGCGGCCCGAGCCAAAGACGCCTTGCGTAAACAGGTTTCCGCTCTGGCGGTGGCTGGGGCTGAAAAGCTGCTAAACCGCGAGGTTGACGAAAAAGCGCATGCCGACCTGCTGGCTGAACTGGTCAAAGAGATTTGATTATGAGTGAATTTATCACCTTGGCCAGACCTTATGCGCGCGCAGCGTTCTCTTATGCGCAAGAAGCCGGGCAGATAGATCAGTGGGAGCGCTGGCTGGCAGAAGCCGCGGCACTGGCTTCTGCACCACAGGTGCGGATGCTGTTTACTGATCCTGACCAGTCACGGGATGACCTTGTGGCATTGTTTGCCGGTGACAAGGCCGATGACGGCCTTGTCAATTTCTTGCGATTGTTGGCTGCTAATGACCGGCTGGCCCTGTTGCCGGAAATTCATCAGCTATTCAGCCAATATGCTGAAGAAGCCGCCAGTGAACTGACTGTGGATGTTTATACTCCCGGAGACATGAGCGCCGAGCAGTTGGACAAACTAAAGCAAGCGCTGGGGAAAAAACTTCAGCGGGATGTGAAAATTCGCACTCACAGGGATGACTCCCTGTTAGGTGGCGTGCGAATCCAGGCTGGTGATTTGGTTATCGATGGCACCCTCAAGGGCAAGCTGGAAAAACTAAGATCCGAACTATTGAATTAACCACCGAGGCCACCCCGAGTGGGGCCGATGGTCGAAAGAGGAACCGCAATGCAAACGACATTGAATCCATCAGAAATCAGTGAGCTCATCAAAGAGCGCATCAAACACTTCAAGGTGCACTCTGAAGCCCGCGCTGAAGGCACCGTGGTCAGCGTGACCGACGGTATTGTTCGTATCCACGGCCTGACAGATGTCATGCAGGGTGAAATGATTGAACTGCCACAGGAGACTTACGCGCTGGCGCTCAATCTGGAGCGTGATTCAGTCGGTGCCGTAATTCTGGGCGACTATGAACACATTACCGAGGGCGACAAAGCCAAATGCACCGGGCGCATTCTGGAAGTGCCTGTAGGGCCTGAGCTGGTGGGTCGGGTCGTGGATGCGCTGGGTAATCCAATTGACGGCAAAGGCCCAATAGAAGCCAAGGAGTTTTCTCCGGTTGAAAAAGTGGCGCCCGGGGTGATTACGCGTAAATCGGTGGATCAGCCGTTGCAGACCGGCCTCAAGTCTGTTGACGCCATGGTTCCTATTGGCCGGGGGCAGCGTGAATTGATTATTGGCGACCGCCAAACCGGTAAAACTGCGGTGGCCATTGACGCTATTATCAACCAGAAAGGCACCGGAGTTATCAGTATCTATGTGGCTGTGGGCCAAAAGCGATCATCTGTGGCGGCGCTGGTTCGCAAACTGGAAGAACATGGCGCCATGGAGCATTCCATCATTGTGGCTGCTACGGCTTCTGATTCTGCGGCCATGCAATACATCGCGCCATATGCGGGTTGCTCCATGGGCGAGTATTTTCGTGATCGGGGTGAGGATGCCCTGATCGTCTATGATGACCTCACCAAACAAGCCTGGGCCTATCGCCAGGTTTCCCTGTTGCTGAAGCGTCCGCCAGGCCGGGAAGCCTATCCGGGTGACGTCTTCTACCTGCACTCGCGTCTGCTGGAGCGGGCTGCCCGGGTTAATGAAGACTATGTGGAAAAAATGACCAACGGCGAGGTGAAGGGTAAAACCGGCTCTCTGACAGCCCTGCCGATTGTGGAAACCCAGGCCGGTGACGTTTCCGCCTTTATTCCCACTAACGTCATTTCCATTACCGACGGCCAGATTTTCCTGGAAACCGACTTGTTTAATTCCGGTATCCGTCCGGCCATCAACGCCGGTTTGTCGGTATCCCGTGTGGGTGGTGCCGCGCAAACCAAAATCATTAAAAAGCTGGGTGGCGGTGTACGTCTGGCCCTGGCCCAGTATCGTGAGCTGGCGGCGTTCGCCCAGTTCGCTTCTGATCTTGATCCGGTCACGCGGAAACAACTGGAACACGGCCAGCGTGTAATGGAGCTGATGAAACAGCCGCAATACACCCCGTATTCCGTCTCCGAAATGGCGGTGGTGTTGTATGCCGTCGACAAGGGCTATATGGACGATGTTGAGGTCAGCAAAATCAACGCCTTCGAAAAAGCCTTGCTGGAATTCATGCACGCCAACTATCAGGACCTGATGGATAAAATTGACGCCACCGGCGATTACAACGAAGACATTGAGTCGGGCCTGCAAAAAGCCGTGGAAGAATTCAAAAAAACAGGCAGCTGGTAAGCACAGACCTCTATTTAACCGGAGTCATTCGTTATGGCAGGTGCAAGAGAAATCAGAAGCAAGATCAAGAGCGTGCAAAGCACCCGCAAGGTGACTTCTGCGCTCGAGATGGTTTCTGCCAGTAAGATCAAAAAGGCCCAGGATAAAATGCTGGCCTCGCGTCCTTATGCCCGGGGCATAAGGCAAATCAGTGGACACCTGGCGCACGCCAACCCCGAGTATAAACATCCGTTTATGCTCAAGCGTGACCCGGCCAAACGCGTGGGCTATGTCATTATCAGCACCGATCGCGGTTTGTGTGGCGGCCTGAATACCAACGAGTTCAAAAAAGCCGTCGGCCACATGCGTGACTGGCAAGCCCGCGGCGCCGAAATTGACGTGGTCACCATTGGGCTCAAGGCCGCTGTTTTTTTCAAGTCAACTGATGTCAATTTGCTGGGTAATATCAGCGGCTTGGGGGACAACCCGGAGCTGGGTGATATCATCGGTGTGGTCAAAATCATGTTGGATCGCTATCGTGATGCCGAGCTGGATCGCTTGTACCTGGTATACAACGACTTTATCAACACCATGGTTCAAAAACCAATTGTTGACCAGTTGTTGCCATTGGTACCGGTGGAAGACGAAAACATTCGTGATCAGTGGGACTATATCTACGAACCAGAGCCGGAAGTGGTGCTGGACTACGTATTGATTCGTTATATTGAATCGCTGGTTTATCAGGGCGTTCTGGAAAACCTGGCCAGTGAACACGCCGCCCGGATGGTGGCCATGAAGAGCGCTTCGGATAACGCCAAGGAACTGATCAAGGAACTGCAACTGGTTTACAACAAGGCCAGACAGGCAGCGATTACCCAGGAAATTTCAGAAATTGTGAGCGGTGCCGCTGCGGTCTAACGCGCACGCCCGATACGAACAGGAGAACCTCAATGAGCACAGGTAAAATTGTACAGATCATCGGCGCAGTGGTTGACGTCGAATTTCCCCGTGATGAAGTGCCAAAGGTGTATGATGCGCTGAAAATCGTCGACACCGGCACTGTAATGGAAGTGGAGCAGTTGTTAGGCGATGGCATCGTGCGGACCATTGCCATGGGCACCACCGATGGTCTCAAGCGGGGCATGGCGGTCGAGTCCACCGGTTCGCCCATTAAGGTTCCCGTGGGCACCAAAACCCTGGGCCGCATTATGAATGTGCTTGGTGAGCCCATTGATGAAAAAGGCCCCGTGGGTGCTGAAGAAGAGTGGGTGATTCACCGCAAGGCGCCGAAATACGTTGAGCAGGCCGCCTCCAGCGACATTCTGGAAACCGGCATTAAAGTGATTGACCTGATTTGTCCTTTCGCCAAGGGTGGTAAAGTGGGCTTGTTCGGTGGCGCCGGTGTGGGCAAAACCGTGAATATGATGGAACTTATCCGCAATATCGCCATTGAGCACAGCGGCTATTCAGTCTTTGCCGGTGTGGGTGAACGCACCCGCGAAGGTAACGACTTTTACCACGAAATGAAAGACTCCAACGTGCTGGACAAGGTAGCCCTGGTTTACGGCCAAATGAATGAGCCGCCAGGCAACCGTCTGCGTGTGGCCTTGACTGGCTTGACCATTGCCGAATATTTCCGCGACGAAGGCCGTGATGTGTTGATGTTCATCGATAACATTTACCGTTACACGCTGGCGGGTACAGAAGTATCAGCCTTGCTGGGCCGCATGCCTTCGGCGGTGGGTTATCAGCCGACGCTGGCCGAAGAAATGGGCATGCTGCAAGAACGCATTACTTCGACCAAAACCGGCTCCATCACCTCCATCCAGGCCGTATACGTGCCTGCGGATGACTTGACTGACCCGTCTCCAGCCACGACCTTTGCGCACCTGGACGCCACGGTGGTGTTGTCTCGCCAGATCGCCGAGTTGGGCATTTACCCGGCGGTTGACCCGCTGGATTCAACCTCCCGCCAGCTGGACCCGCTGGTGGTGGGCGAAGAGCATTACGAAACAGCCCGCCAGGTGCAGGGCACCTTGCAGCGGTACAAAGAGCTTAAGGACATTATCGCCATTCTGGGTATGGATGAGTTGTCTGAAGAAGACAAATTGACCGTGGCCCGCGCGCGTAAAATCGAGCGATTCTTCTCCCAGCCATTTTTCGTGGCTGAGGTCTTTACCGGCGCTCCGGGTAAATATGTGCCGCTGGAAGAAACCATTCGGGGCTTCAAGGGCATTTTGAATGGTGAATACGACCACCTGCCTGAACAGGCTTTCTACATGGTGGGCACCATCGACGAAGCGGTGGAAAAAGCCAAGAAAATGACTGAAAAAGCCGCCTAAGGAGCCAATACCATGGCCAGTACCATTCAATGCAAAATCGTCAGCGCCGAGCAGGAGATTTTTTCCGGTGAGGTCAGCATGCTGATTGCCTCCGGGGTCATGGGCGAGCTGGGTATTGCTCCGCGCCACGCGCCCTTGATGACCTTGCTGAAACCGGGTGAAGTGCGGGTGCAGTTTCCGGATAACCGCGAAGAAGACTACTATGTGTCCGGCGGCATACTGGAAGTGCAGCCCTACCTTATCAGCGTACTGGCAGACACCGCCATCCGTGCCGAAGACATTGACGAGGCCGCCGCCATCAAGGCCAAGGAAGAAGCCGAGCGGCTGCTGCAAACCAAGGACAAGGAATATGACCTTGCCAAGGTGGAGGCGGAGCTGGCCAAGGCGTTAGCGCAACTGCAAGCACTGGCTCGCTTAAAGAAAAAACTCAAGCGTTAAGTTGATATATCGAGACTAAAAAACCGGCCCCAATGGCCGGTTTTTTATTGCCCGGGCACAAGTGTGAGTGGTTGAGCCGGCAGGGGGCGGGGATTACAATAGCCTCTGCCCCATACGGAGACCAACCATGCCACAACCCTTGCAACTGGAGCAATTCATGCAGCTTGTGCGCCAGCGCAACCCGCACGAACCGGAATTCCACCAGGCCGTGGAAGAAGTGGCGGAAAGCCTGATCCCCTTTATTAACCAGCACCCGCGCTACCTTGAGCACCGGATACTGGAGCGCATGTGTGAGCCGGACCGCGCCATTCTCTTTCGCGTGACCTGGGAGGACGACGCCGGAGAAATTCACGTGAATCGCGGTTACCGGGTACAGTTCAACAACTCCATTGGCCCGTACAAGGGGGGCTTACGTTTTCATCCCACGGTGAACCTGAGCGTGCTCAAGTTCCTGGGGTTTGAACAAACGTTCAAAAACAGTTTGACCGATCTCCCCATGGGGGCGGGGAAAGGCGGTTCGGATTTCAACCCAAAGGGCAAGTCTGACCGTGAAGTGATGCGTTTTTGCCAGGCTTTTATGAGCGAGCTCTACCATTATATTGGCGAAAATGTGGATATCCCCGCCGGCGATATCGGTGTGGGTGGCCGCGAAATCGCCTACCTGTTTGGCCAGTACAAGCGGCTCACCCACGAATTTGCTGGCGTGTTGACAGGCAAGGCGTTGGAATATGGCGGTTCACTGGTGCGGCTGGAAGCCACCGGCTACGGTGTGGTGTATTTCTTGAAAAACATGCTGGAATTCCACCGCATGGAAACCACCGGCCGCCGGTGTGTGATTTCCGGCTCGGGCAATGTGGCGATTTTTGCCGCAGAAAAAGCCATGCAGTTGGGCATGCGGGTGTTGACCCTGTCTGATTCCGGCGGTTTCGTTCATTTCAAGAAAGGACTCACAGCAGAGCAGCTGGCGTTTATCAAACAACTGAAAATGCTGCACCGCGGGCGAATCAGTGCCGTGGCGGAAAAATATCCCGAGGTGGAATACCATTCGGGCGAAAAACCGTGGGGTATTCCGTGTGATGCGGCATTGCCATGCGCCACCCAGAACGAATTGGATGAAAACGATGCGAAAACCCTGATAGCGCATGGCTGTCAGGCGGTGTGTGAAGGTGCGAACATGCCCTGCACAAAAGCCGCTATTGACCTGTTTTTGGCCTCGGCGGTGCTCTATGCGCCTGGCAAGGCCAGCAATGCCGGTGGTGTCGCGGTCAGTGGCCTGGAGATGTCGCAAAACAGTCAGAGGTTGTCCTGGTCGCGGGAGGAACTGGATGCAATGCTGCGCACAATCATGCGAAAGATCCATGACAAATGTGTGCGTTACGGCCAGGAAGGCGAGCGTGTCAACTATCTTAAAGGCGCCAACATTGCCGGTTTTGTCAAGGTGGCTGACGCCATGGTGGCTTTTGGCGTTATGTAATCGGGACTTCCCCTGTGGTTTGGGGCGCGTGCGGCGAGTCCGGCGGGCTGTTGTACAATAGCCTGATAGCACAGACAGCAAACATAATCTGAATCGCCGGTTTGACTGTGACCGGCCCTAACACCTGAACTATATTCATGCCAGAAAACCTTCATGTCATCATTTTGGCTGCCGGCGCCGGTAGCCGTATGCGTTCCAGTCTGCCCAAGGTATTGCAGCCTTTAGGCCATCAAAGCCTGATCCGGCATGTGCTGGAAACGGCCCAGTCCGTGAACCCGGACAGCATCCACGTGGTTTATGGGCATGCGGGGGAACAGGTGCGCGCGCATTTGGCTGATGCACCCCTGCAATGGGTCTGGCAAAAACAGCAAAAAGGCACTGGTCACGCAGTCGAACACGCTCTGCAACAGATACCTGACGACGCCCGCGTGCTGGTGCTGTATGGTGATGTGCCGTTGTTGCGAAAAGAGACGCTGGAACCGGTGTTGTCGCAGCCGCAAGCCGTGCTGACAGCCATTGTGGACAACCCCACAGGCTATGGCCGGATTGTTCGGCAGGGAGACGCCATTGCTCGAATTGTCGAGGAAAAAGACGCCGATGCCCGGGAAAAAGCCATCGATGAAATCAATTCTGGCATTTTGACAGCCAATGCTTTGAAGCTGAAAAAATGGTTGCGGCAGGCCGATTATGCCAACCAGCAGGGGGAAAAATACCTCACGGACGTGGTGGCCATAGCCGCTGCAGAAGGCCGACCGTTTATGGCTGTTCCTGTGGCAGATAGCGATGAAGTGGCTGGCGCCAACACCATGGCGCAACTGGCTGATCTGGAGCGCATCTGGCAGAATCGCCAGCGTCACAAGCTGTTACAGGCGGGTGTTCGCATGGCCAATCCCGAAAGCGTTATCATCCGTGGTCAGGTCACCGCCGGCTGTGACGTGTTTCTGGATCAGGGAGTGATTTTGCAAGGCCAGGTTGTTCTGGAAGACGGTGTTTCCGTGGGTCCATACAGTATTTTGAGTGATTGTAGATTGAGCAAGGCCGCCACAGTACATGCACACAGCATCATCGAACAGGCGCATATCGGTCCTGAAGCCAGTGTCGGACCATTTGCGCGCATTCGGCCAGGCACCACCCTGGGGGCCGGGAGCAAAGTGGGCAACTTCGTAGAAACCAAGCAAACGACACTCGGTGCGGGCAGCAAGGCCAGCCACCTGAGTTATTTGGGAGACGCTATTGTTGGCGAACAGGTCAATATTGGCGCAGGCACCATTACCTGCAATTATGACGGAGTGAACAAGCACCAGACCATCATTGAAGATGGTGCGTTTATCGGCTCGGATACGCAACTGGTGGCGCCGGTGCGCGTGGGCAAAAATGCCACCATCGGCGCGGGCACCACATTGACACACGACGCCCCTGCGGAGCAACTAACACTCAGCCGGGTGAAACAGCGCCATGTGCCAGACTGGCGCAGTCCGCGAGACAAAAAAGCCGAACAGGAGAACAGTTAATGTGTGGAATTGTTGCCGCCACGGCGCAAAGGGATATCGTCGCCATTATTTTGACCGGTCTGAAAACCCTGGAATACCGCGGCTATGACTCCGCCGGCATCGCTGTTGTCACTGAAGCCGACGGCCAGCCGCGTATCGTCGTCCGCAAATGCGCCGGTAAACTGGAAAACCTGGAAAATCGGCTTGCCGAGCAACCATTAAGCGGCCATTGTGGCATTGGCCATACCCGCTGGGCCACCCATGGGGAGCCCAGCACCCGCAATGCGCACCCGCATGAGTCCGCCCGGCGCGTGGCCGTGGTGCATAATGGCATCATTGAAAACCACCAGGCCTTGCGCCAACAACTGCAAAAGGCGGGTTTTACCTTTACTTCTGATACGGATACGGAAAACCTGGCCCATCTGGTGGAATACCATCGTCAGCAAGGGCTGGATTTTGTTGCCGCTGCCCGAAAAGCCATTGACGCCCTGGAAGGCGCCTATGCGGTGGCGATTATTGATGCTGACGAGCCTGAAACCATCGTTGGCGCGCGCATGGGCAGCCCGTTGGTGGTCGGGTTGGGGATAGGGGAAAATTTTATTGCCTCGGACGTGCAGGCCTTGTTGCCGGTAACCAATCGCTTTCACTATCTGGAAGACGGCGACTGTGTGGTGCTGACACCCGAACAGGTGCAAGTGTTTAACGCACAAGGCAAGCCGGTTAAACGCGCGGTCAAACAGGCGGAGTTTAATCTGGAAGCCCTGGGCAAGGGCGGGTTTCGCCACCACATGCTCAAGGAAATTCACGAGCAACCTGAAGCCATCCGCAAAACCCTTGAAGGCCGTGTGGAAGCCACGGGCCTGACGCCATGGTTTGTCGACAAGGATATGGAAGCCTGTTTGCGGCAGGTGAAAAAAATCCATATTGTCGCTTGCGGCACCTCATACCATGCTGGCTTGGTGGCGCGCTATTGGCTGGAAGACATCGCCCGCATTCCCACGCGCGTGGAAATCGCCAGCGAATACCGTTATCGCAACCCGGTCATCGAAGACGGCACCCTGTTTTTGACCATTTCCCAGTCCGGTGAAACCGCTGACTCGCTGGCGGCCTTGCGATTTGCCAAGGCCAATGGTTATCTGGCCACCCTGGCGGTGTGCAATGTGGCCAACTCGTCTCTGGATCGCGAAAGCGACATGACCCTGATGACTCGCGCCGGTCCGGAAATCGGCGTGGCTTCCACCAAGGCGCTCACCACCCAGTTAACGGTCCTGGCCATGTTTACCCTGAAAATGGCCCAGCTTAACGGCTTGTCGTCTGAGCGCCAACAGGCGTTGGTGGAACAGTTGCTGGGCCTGCCAGATACCGTGGAAGCGGCGTTAGGGTTGGAGCCGGCCATTCAGGCCATGGCCGAAAAAATCGCGCCGCGGGATCACGCCCTGTTTTTGGGCCGCGGGCGGCATTACCCCATTGCCATGGAAGGCGCGCTGAAGCTTAAGGAGATCTCTTACATTCATGCTGAAGCCTATCCGGCCGGAGAACTCAAGCACGGGCCTTTGGCCCTGGTGGATGAGGACATGCCGGTGATCGCCGTCTGTCCCAATGATGAACTGCTGGAAAAACTCAAATCCAATATTGAGGAAGTGCGGGCCCGTGGTGGTGAATTGTATGTTTTTGTGGATCACACCAGCGATCACGGGCTGGATGATGATCGCAACCATCTGCTCGCCTTGCAGGCCGGTGGTGAGTTTACCTCGCCGGTGGTATTTAATGTGCCCTTGCAGCTACTGGCCTATCATGTGGCGGTGTTGCGCGGCACGGATGTGGACCAGCCCCGCAATCTGGCCAAGTCAGTGACTGTGGAATGAACAGGAATACCCTTTACAGTCTGGAACAAGTCTTGCTGGCCGGTGAACGCACGGCTTTGTCCTGGACACGAACCAGCACTGCCTTGATGGCTTTTGGCTTTGTGATTGAAAAATTTGGCCTGGATATTTCCGGGTTGCCTGTGGAAGCCGATGCGTTGCGCTACTCTTTGTGGCTGGGAGTGTTTTTTATCGGTCTGGGGGCGGCAGTGGCGTTTTTCGCCATCTACCAGTACCACGCCATTCTGGCGAGCATTGACCGCAGCACCAAACTGCCTCCGGGCTATTCAACCCGGGCTGTGCAGACGATCAATCTGGCGGTGGGTGTGTTTGGTCTGTTACTGGCGTTTGGGATATTATTGGGCTTACGTTAGCGTGTAGTGCGAGAGACTGTGGAGAAAAGCGAGTGGATGAAAAAACCAAACAAGCCCTGAAACAAAAGCTGTCTCCCCAGCAGTATCATGTGGTGGTGGAGAAAGGCACAGAAGCGCCGTTTTCCGGCGTCTGGAATGCCCATTTTCAGCCAGGCACCTATCGGTGTGTGAGCTGTGGTGAGCCATTATTTGAGGCGGACAGCAAATTCGACGCCGGTTGCGGTTGGCCCAGTTTTGATCGCGCGCTGCCAGGCGCCGTGGCGACCCAGGAAGACAACAGTCATGGCATGCGGCGCACAGAGATCCTCTGCGCCCGCTGCGGGGCACATCTGGGCCATGTTTTTAATGACGGGCCCACAGTCACCGGCATTCGCCATTGTGTCAACTCCTTGTCTCTGGATTTTGAACCCACCCAGGAACCCGCATCGGGCCAGCCGCGTTCATGAAAACCGTGAACCGTTGCCCCTGGGCTTGTCAAAGTCCTTTGGAACAGGCGTATCATGACAGCGAGTGGGGCCGGCCGTTACATGATGACCATCGCTGGTTTGAGGCCATTGTGCTGGATGGCGCCCAGGCGGGTCTGAGTTGGCTGACGATTCTGAAAAAACGACCGGCTTACCGGCAGGCTTTCGCCGGGTTTGATCCGGAAGTCGTCGCCGGGTTTGATGCGGCCAAAGAGCGGGAGCTTCTGGCCAACCCCGGTATCGTGCGCAATCGGCTGAAAATCCGTTCAGCCATCAATAATGCCCGGGCTTTTGTCCGCATTCAGGACAAACACGGCAGCTTTGACCAGTGGATATGGCGCTATGTGGATGGCCAGCCTGTGATTAACCACTACCGCACGGCGGCTGAGGTCCCCACAGAAACGCCGTTGTCACGACAAATCAGCGCAGACCTGAAGCAACACGGTTTCAGCTTTGTCGGCCCCACCATTGTGTACGCCCTGATGCAGGCCACCGGGCTGGTGAATGGTCATCTGGTGGATTGTTTTTGCCATCCGGACAACCACGCATGAGCTGGCGTGCCTGGTCAGCGCCTTGCCTTTTGCTGGCCTTGTCCACCGGTGCTGGCGCGCAAACGCCGGTACCGGCAATGCCGATGGAAAACCCCGAACATCACCTGGAAGACCCGCGCTGGTACTGGAATATCAATACCGGCATCGTGGTGCCGGATGATTCCCTGCAGGCCAATGACGCCAGTGTCACAGATGTTCGAATTGGCAAACCGGTAAATGGCCGCTGGACGGTCGAAGTGGAATATTTCCGGGATGAGTACGACTTTGATATTGACTATGGCCTCAGGCATACAGGGGTTAATGTCAACGTGCTGCAAATGAATTACGAACCCTTGTGGAACCCTTATTTTTTACTCGGTGTGGGTATGATTCGCCACCGCTCGCCGGAGGACAGTGGCACCAATGCCGCTTTCAATGTAGCCATTGGCGGCAGCTGGTATGTCTTTGGTGATAATGTCCGTTTGCGGGCCGAAGCGCGCTTGCGTATGGATCTGAATGACACCGGGTTACCCGGGCAAGACGGGTGGGGCGATGGTCAGTTCACCCTGGGCTTGCAAGTGCCGTTGGGTGAGTGAGGCAACAATTGGCGGCAAGCGCGGTCAGCAAGGCTCATTCCTCATAAAAAACATCCCACTGGCCATCACGGTCTGAATCTCCGGGACGGTGTATGGTCGCCTCATCGTCGGGCAAGAGGGCGTCGAGTTCTCGCAGGTCGTACAACAGGTCATCCATGTCATCCGGCAGTGGCGCTGAGAACTTGACCGGGGATCCCGTAGACGGGTGAACGAATCGCAGATTTTTTGCATGTAAAGCCTGGCGGGGAAAGGTGCGAATGATATCCTTGAGCGCATCATCCACCGCCGGGTCGATCCGCTTGGGGTTGCCATAGAGCGGGTCGCCCACCAGCGGATGGTTCATGTCGGTGAAGTGCACGCGGATCTGGTGCGTGCGCCCGGTTTCCAGATCCACCTGGCAGGCGGTGTAATGGCGAAAGGGCTCGATGGGCCGAAAGTGGGTGACAGCGGGCTTGCCGCCGGTGACCACCGCCATTTTTGTGCGCTGGGTCTTGTGACGGCCAATGGGCTTGTCAATACGCCCAGGCTGGCGGATACGGCCTTTGGCAATGGCCAGATACTGGCGCTTGACACTGCGCTCCTTGAGCTGGTTGACCAGTGAGTTATAGGCTTCCGGCGTTCGCGCCACCACCATCAGTCCGCTGGTGTCCTTGTCCAGGCGGTGTACAATTCCCGCCCGTGGCAGCAGGCGCTGATTCGGGTCCAGATAGAGCAGGCCGTTGAGCAGGGTGTGGTCGGGGTTGCCTGCTGCCGGATGCACCACCAGTCCGGCAGGTTTGTTGATAACAAACAAATCGCTGTCGGCGAAAACCACATCCAGGTTCATGTCCTGGGGCTGGTCTTCGCTGTGTTCCGGAAAAGTGACAGAAACATCAATGTTTTCATAGCCTTTGAGCCGGGTTTTGGCTTTGACAGCGTGCCCGTTCAGCCGCACCTGACCGCTTTCAATCCACTGCTGGATGGCGCTGCGTGAGTGTTCAGGAAACTGCTGGCTGAGAAACTGGTCTATGCGTTGTCCATGACAATGGGCGGGAACCGACAGGCTTTGTTGGATTTGCGCAGGTTTATTCTGGTTCATGGTTGGATTTTACAGTATTATGGGCAGGTTTTACGGGATGATGGTGACAATGAAAAAATTGACAATATGGTTGCTGGCAGCCGCTTTGCTGGTGTCCCTGGGCGGTTGCCGGGGCGACAAGAAAAAGGATGATGCCGGTTTGACCGGTTCGCGTTATAGCGCCGAGGAACTGTACCGCCAGGCCAGCCGGGCCATGGATCTGAAGTTGTGGGATCAGGCTGTTTTGTCCCTGAAGAACCTGCGTTCACAGTATCCCTTCGGCAAATATGCCGAGCAGGCCGCGCTGGATTTGGCTTTTGCCTATTACAAGTCTTATAACAAGGATTTGGCGATTTCGACCCTGGACCGGTTCATACGGAACTATCCGGCCCACCCGAACCTGGATTTTGCCTACTACCTCAAGGGGCTGGTGTACTTTGACAGCAATCGGGGGTTGTTCCAGCGCATTAGCCCGGATCCAGCGGCGGATCGCAACCAGGAAGATGTGCAACTGGCTTTTCTGGCTTTCAAGGACTTTCTGGAAAAATATCCCGACAGCCCTTATGCCGCCGACGCCAGGCAGCGCATGCTCTATCTGAAAAACCAGTTGGCCAATGCAGAAAACCGGGTGGCCCGGTATTACCTGCGCCGTGGCGCCTGGGTGGGGGCAGCCAATCGCGCCAAGTTTGTGATAGAGGCTTTTCAGGGCACCCCGGCTGTGGGTGATGCGCTGGCCATTCTGGCAGAGGCGTACGGGCACATGGATGAGCCGGAGCTGGCTGCAGATGCCCGCAAGGTCTTGGCGTTGAACTACCCGCAACACCCCTATCTGAAAACGGGCAAGCTCACACTCACACTGCGCGACCCGGCCATGACTTTCAAGGCGATTGTCTGGCCTTTTGGTAATAAAGGTTGAACATCGGCAATGGACATTATTTCGGCGACCATTTTGCTGTTTCTGATTCTGGACCCATTGGGCAATATCCCCATATTTTTGTCCTATTTGCAGAAAAGCCAGCGCCGCTACAAGGTGCTGGCCCGTGAACTGCTTTTGGCTTTGGCCATTTTGTATCTGTTTTTGTTCTTCGGGCAAAAGTTTCTCAGCTTGCTGAACCTGAAGCAGGAAGCAGTTAACCTGGCTGGCGCCATTATCCTGTTTATTATTGCCTTGCGGATGATTTTTCCCGCCACCAAGTCCTATGGCAATGAGGACATTGAAGGCGAGCCCTTTCTGGTGCCGCTGGCCATACCCCTGGTGGCCGGGCCGTCGATTCTGGCCACACTGATTCTGTTGGCCAATCAGTATCCTGACCGTTTGGCCGACTGGGCCATTGCTTTGTTTATCGCCTGGTTGGCTTCGGCCATTATTCTTTTTTCCGCCACCGCCTTGCAAAAATATCTGGGTAAACGCGGCATGATTGCCATTGAGCGGTTAATGGGTATGGTGCTGGTGGCCATTTCTGTGCAAATGTTTCTCGATGGTGTGGCCAAATTTGTGGCGCATTTACCCGGGTAGTTTTCGTTATGGGCGCTAACCACAATCATCACCCGCGTAGTTCCGGCAAAACCCTGTTTCTGGCCCTGAGCCTGACAACATTTTTTGCCCTGGTGGAGGCGGTGGCTGGTTGGCTGGCCAATTCGCTGGCGTTAATGGGCGATGCCGGCCACATGATAACGGATTCCTTTGCACTGGCGATTGCAGCTGTGGCGGCCTGGTTGGCCAATCGCGGCGCTACTGGCCGGCACAGTTTCGGCCTTGGGCGGGTGGAGTTTCTGGCCGCTTTGCTGAATTCGGTCATTATGCTGGTGCTGGTGGCCTATATTGTGGTGGAGTCGGTGTTGCGGTTGTTGTCGCCAGAACCGGTTCAGGGCCATATGGTGACGGCCGTGGCGGTCATCGGGTTACTGGTCAACCTGTTGGTGGCCTGGATACTCAGCCGTGGCGAAAAAAACGTCAATACCCGCGGGGCCATGTTGCATGTCATGGGGGATTTGCTGGGTTCGGTGGCGGCCATTATCTCCGGGGTGGTTATTTCCCTGACCGGCTGGATGAAGATTGACCCGATTTTGTCCATTTTTATCAGCGTGCTCATCCTCTATTCGACCATTCGTCTGTTGCGGGAGGCCATCCATGCCCTAATGGAAGGCGTGCCGCTGAACCTGTCTCCGGAAAAAGTGAAAGACGCCATGGCTGCTGTGCCGGGCGTCCAGGGCATCCATGACTTGCACTTGTGGTCGTTGACGTCCTCGCAAGCCTCTTTGACGGCGCATGTGGTGGTTGATGACCTAAGCCAATGGCCAGCCATATGGGATGCCTTGCAAACGGTGCTGAAAAAGCGCTTTGGTATTGACCATTACACCTTGCAAGTGGAAGATGCGGCAATGGCAGCACGTTGTGATACGCCGCATCATTAACGTGCGGCCTGATGAACCACTCTTTCCCCCGTTTTTGGAGGTTTTTTTATGAATAAGCTCACATGTGGATTGGTTACGTTCCTGGCTTTGGGGCTGACGGCTTGTGGCGGTGCTGACAAGAATGCCACGGGCGCGGCCGCTCCGGATGCAAAACAGGCGTCCGATACCAGCCGGAAAATATCCGTTACAACAACCCCGATGACCAATAATCACAAACCTGAAAGTGGTCACAGCATGAAAAACCTGATTTACCCGGAAAGCCGGCGTGTGGATGTGGTGGATGATTACAATGGCGTCAAGGTGGCCGACCCTTACCGGTGGCTGGAAAACCTGGACAGCGAGGAAACCCGTGACTGGGTCAAGCGTCAGGTGGCGTTTACTGAAGACTATTTCAAACAGGTGCCGGAGCGGGAGCAGTTCCGCAAGCAGCTGAAAAAGATTTGGAACTATGAGCGTGTGAGTGCGCCGGAAAAAGTGGGCCAGCAATACGCTTACTGGAAAAATGACGGCCTGCAGAACCAGTCCGTGCTGTATGTAACGGATGACTTGAAAAAACCCGGGCGGGTACTGATCGACCCCAACAAGTTATCGGACGATCAGACCGCCTCGGTGGCCGGTGTGGTTTTTTCTCCCAAGGGGCGCTACATGGCCTACGGGATTTCTGAAGGTGGTTCTGACTGGCGAACCTGGAAGGTTCGGGATGTGGCCACAGGTCAAGATACCGATGATGAGTTGCATTGGGTCAAGTTTTCCGCCCCGGCCTGGTTGCCGGATGAGTCCGGGTTCTTTTATGCTCGTTACGATGCGCCCGAGGACGAAAACGAACTCAAGGCGGTTAATTACAACCAGAAAGTCTATTTCCACAAGCTGGGCACCAAACAGTCTGAGGACAAGCTGGTTTACCAGCGGCCCGATCACAAGGAATGGGGTTTTGGCAACATTGTCACTGAGGATGGTCGATTTCTTTTGCTGCCGGTCTGGAAAGGCACCGATGAACGCAATCTGGTGTTGATAAAACGCCTGGGCAGTGATGAGCCTTTTCGGCCAATCACGCCGGAATTCGAAAACAGTTACACTTTTATTGGCAACCAGGGAGATGACCTGTATTTTGTGACCGATGAAAACGCGGATAATTACCGCATCATCACCATCAATGCCAACGCCCCCGACGAACACAAGGAAATTGTTCCGAATAACCCCAAAGCCACGCTGCGAAGCGCCAGTATGATTGGTGGCAAGCTGCTGGTGTCCTATCTGGATAATGCTTACAGCACAGTCAAACGATTTGATCTGGATGGCACTGATCTGGGTGAGGTGAAATTGCCGGGCATTGGTTCTGTGAGCGGCTTCGGCGGCAAGCAAAGCGATACGGAAACCTTTTACACCTTCAACAACTTTTATACCCCTACCACCGTCTATCGTTACGATGTGGCGAGTAATCAGTCAGAGCTGCTGAAACAGCCCAAGGTGGCCTTTAATCCGAACGACTACACCACCGAGCAAGTATGGTATACCAGCAAGGACGGCACGCGCGTACCCATGTTTATCAGCTATAAAAAAGGACTGAAAAAAGATGGAAACAACCCCACCTTGCTATACGGTTATGGCGGCTTCAATATCCCCATTACACCGCGTTTTTCCCCAGCCAATATCGTCTGGATGGATAACGGCGGTGTCTATGCTGTGGCCAACCTGCGCGGCGGTGGTGAGTTTGGCAAGCCATGGCATGAGGCCGGCACCAAAACCCGCAAGCAAAACGTTTTTGACGACTTTATTGCCGCCGCTAAGTACCTGATTAACAACAAATACACCAACCCGAAGAAACTGGCCATCAATGGCCGTTCCAATGGCGGGTTGCTGGCTGCGGCAACCGTGATGCAGCGGCCGGACCTGTTTGCTGCATCGGTGCCGGAAGTGGGTGTGCATGACATGCTGCGGTTTAACCAGTTTACCATTGGCTGGGCCTGGGAATCGGATTACGGCTCGCCGCAAAACCCCGAGGAATTTGCCGCCTTGCGTGCTTATTCGCCGGTGCACAATGCGGTTGAAAAGGAATATCCGGCCATTATGATTACCACCGCCGACCATGACGACCGGGTGTATCCGGCCCACAGCTTCAAGTTGGCAGCAGCCTTGCAACGGGCGCAAAAAGGTCAGGCACCGGTGTTAATTCGTATCGATACCAAAGCCGGCCATGGCGCAGGCAAGCCGACGGACAAGTTGATTGATGAAGTGGCTGACCGTTTTGCCTTTATGCGGCATCATATGAAAGACTGACCGCGATTTTTGCATCAAGGGGAGAGGGTCTCGTTACAGGATGCAACAGGCTCTCGCACACAAGCCGGCATGACGCCGGCTTGTGTGCTTTTGGACTTTGCTCGTCCTGTGTGTTTTTGGGCGGTGTGCTGCGTAGTTCATTGGATGGTTGACGCGCTCTGATTGTTTTCCATGTTTTCCTGAATCCCCAATGGCATAAAGCCGGCTTCCAGAATGGCTTTCTTGATACGCTGGGTGGTGGGTGTGGCACCGGTGGTTATCAAGCGCACCTGATTTTTTCAGGTTGGTCTGGGCAACAGGCGCCTGCCAATGGAGGTCTCTTGCGTGGACGAGTGGTGGGACGGCTCAATCGTGGCAGCACCCCATTCCTGAGCCTTGTTGCTGCAGTTGGATGGGTGGGCAAGGCACGTCGCCATAGGAGCAAAACACACAGCAGTCGCCTTCCAGCGGTTGCAGAATCTGGTGGCACTGGGTGCATTCATAGAACCATTGGCAGGCATCGGTGGGCATGCGTACCGTTTCTTCATGCCCGCAATGGGGACAAACCAGAGTGGAATCCAGGACAATTTCAGGCGTTTTCATGGGCAAGACACCAGGTTGGTTTACTTTCTTTACGGAAGTATAAAACCTGTAGTAACTACAGGTTCAAGTCCAATGCCAGAAAAAACGCACAAAACTGCCCTGTCATGGGAAACGGCAATGGTCACCAGGTCGCCGGTGATCGAAAAGGCAGTGAAAAGGGGAGCTAGTGTGACAGCCCCAGCTTTTTCTTGTAGTTTTCGATATCGGCTTCGCGTTTGTCGCGAGCGGCTTCTTTGTAGTGTTTGTCGGTGACCATAATCAGCTGGTCGCTCCATTGCTCGCCATCCTTGAGTAAACCGCGTGCGTCCATCTTTCGCCACTGACTGTTGGCCACATAATAGAGTTTGTCAGCCACCACTACGCCATGGCCGGGCAAGTCAAAGCGCGGATTTGCCGACTCAATGGGGTAGACCTTGAGTGCGCGGTGTTTGTCCGGGCTCAACTGGATTCGCATGATTCGCTGGGGACGAATGCCATTCTGGAAAACAATCAGGCCGTTATCGTCATAAATGACATCATCGATGCCGCCGGCAATAAACCGGGCAGGATCGGCCAAATCAAGCAGCTGTTTTTTCTTCAGGTCAATGCCAAACAGCCCGAATTCAAAGTCGCTGAAGTAAAGAAACTGGCCGGTTTCATCCGTCGTCAGGCCATTGATGCTGCGGAAGATTGGTGACTCCAGTACACCAGCAATCTTTTTCACTTTAGGGTCGATGCGCAAAATATGACCGCGAATGTTGTTATTGAAATAGACAGTGCCATCAGGCGCCACGGTCAGGCTGGTAATCAGATGCGGGCGGGACTTGGCCGGCAAAACATAACGCTTGATTAATTGACCGCTATCCAGCGCATATTCAAATATTCCCGCCATACCCTGGTTTTCGGGACTGAAACGGCTGTATTGGGGCAGGGACGTGCTGGCCACCCACAGGCGATTATGGGCGGCATCCACGGCCAGGTCTGTCACGCTCCAGGGGCCGGATTGGTCGCCTTGGGATGGGCTGATGAAGGTTTGCCGGTGGCCATCTTTTATGCGAATGACGCTGCCATCGCGCACACTGCCCAGCAGAAAACTGCGGCTTTTGGGGTCATAGGCCAGACTTTCATACAACAGCCCCGTCCAGGCCTTGTCAATCTGAAAAGCCGGCTGGCTACTGCCAAAGGGTTCTCCATTGGCTTGCAGGTTTTCGACGATGTAGTCATAAACAGGAGTGCCGCGTACCGGCGCAAAGTCATCATCGGTGGAAGGGTCATAAGCCAGGCCCAGTTTCTGCATGCGAATCAGGCGATCGTAAGCGGCGCTTTTGTGATTTTGCAGCGCGTGCCCTTTGGCGGCCAGCCACTGGTACTCGGCCTGATGCGGCCGCAGTTCACTCACCCGCTCCATGACCGTGGTGAATTTCGGCCAGTTTTTTTCCTGATAAAATCGGCCGCCCATGGTCAATAGTTCAGGCACGTTATGGTTGTTTTTGACCGTGTAGTAGAAAGCCGCATCGCCGGTGGCCAGTGAATCCTCGCCGGCGGCTTTTTCAGCCGGGGGGAGAAATTGCGCCATTGTCTGATGACCCCATAGCAGTACACAACAGACAATCAAGGCGAAGCGAAGCAAGCGGTGTTTCATGCGGAATTCCTGGTTAGGTGTGAAAAAATGTTTTTGCAGTTCTGCGAGCATAGACCATAAAGATTTTCAGCCGTTCCCGGTTGGCAGGATAGACGCCGGGAGCGCCGGTTGAAAAATAGGCGGAAAAATTCACCGTTGTTCCCCTTCATCAGTATAACCGGCAAGCTCTTCGGCATCAAAAGCCACACCCAGCCCCAGGGCAATGCGATTAACAAAATTAAAATAAGCGGTGACCAGGGTCGCATCCAGAATTTCGCTGTCGCTCAGGCCTGCGGCACGCAAGGCGTCAATTCGGCTGGCGTCTTGCTGGCCTGGCTGGCAGGTCAAGTGATGCGCATAATCACACATGGCGCGCAGGCGTGCAGGCAATTCGGCTTGTGTGTAGTCCGCGCATATGGCATCAAGCTGTGGCTCGTCCTTGAGGTAACGAGCCAGTGCTTCACGGTGATGGTTGACACAGTAGTCACAATTATTGGCACGGGAAACCACCACGGCAATGGCCTCGCGCTCGGCCCGCTTGAGACGGGACTTGCCGAACATGATACCCATATACAGATTCAAATGATCCTGCATGGCTTGCGGGTTCAGCGAATGAACTTTGAGGATGTTGGAGATTTTGCCGCGTTGCGCAATAAGCTGGTCGTAGACGGACTTGAGCTTTTCATCCGCTTGCTCGTATGGCACTTCATGTATCCAGCTCATGATGAACCTGCTTGGAAAAGGGTGAATAAAGGCGACTGCCCGGCATTTTACTCGAAACCCGCCGGCTTTTGCGTGCTTTGAGTGCGCATGAATACGGTAAAATAGGCCGATTATTGACTTTTCAGGGCCCTGCTCCATGAAACCACTCAAAAATGACACGCTGTTGCGCGCGCTCAAACGTCAACTCACAGAGTACACCCCGGTGTGGGCCATGCGCCAGGCCGGGCGCTACTTGCCCGAATATCGGGCGGTTCGGGCCAAAGCCGGCAGTTTCATGGCGCTGGCCACGAACCCGGAGCTGGCTTGCGAGGTAACCATACAGCCATTGCGGCGTTTTGATCTGGACGCTGTGATTATTTTTTCGGACATTCTGACCATTCCCGATGCCATGGGCCAGGGATTGTTTTTCGCAGCCGGGGAAGGGCCCAAGTTCAAAAAAATCATTCAAACCCCTGCAGATATTGAAGCCCTGCCGGTTCCCGACCCCATGGATGATTTACGGTATGTGATGGATGCCATTGCCCTGACCGCCAAAACCCTTGCCGGAGCGGTGCCGCTACTGGGTTTTGCCGGTAGCCCGTGGACTTTGGCCACATATATGATCGAAGGCGGTAGCAGCAAGAATTTCGCCCGTTCCAAGGCGTTTTTGCTTAACCAGCCAGCCGCGGCGCATCAGTTGCTGGACAAGCTGGCCCAGGCCACGGTGGCTTATCTGGCGGCGCAAATCGATAGCGGCGCGGATGCCGTGCAGGTGTTTGACTCCTGGGGTGGCGTGTTGTCACCGGCCATGTACCGGGAGTTTTCCTTGCCCTATTTGCAGCAGATCGTCACCGGTTTGCGGCAGGCCGGTTATGCTGAAACGCCGGTAATTCTGTTTTCCAAAGGTGTGCATGGCAGTGTTTTGGGAGACATGGCCGCCAGTGGCGCTCATGCCCTGGGCGTGGATTGGACCACTGATATGAATGAAGCCCGCCAGCTAACAGCCGACAAGGTGGCCTTGCAGGGCAATCTGGATCCGTGCGTATTGTATGCCGATGATGCGGTGATTCGCCGCGAAGTCCAGCAGGTGTTAAACGCCTATGGGGAAGGTCCGGGCCATGTTTTCAATCTGGGCCATGGCATGCATCCGGACATGGCGCCGGAAAAACTGGGCGTGATGGTGGATGCCGTCCATGAATTGTCACGAAAATGAACACAGTGAGACTGAAACTGGATGAAACCTTGCGTGACGGGCGCTGGCATGAGCGTGGTCTGACCATAGGCGAGCGCCATCTGTCCATTATGCTCCGCCAGGTACAGGCTGGGTGCTGGCAAGCCTTTGTCAATGCCTGTCCCCATCAGGGGCGGCGCATGGATTTTGCCCAGGATCAATTTCTTGTCAGCCCCAACGGCAGCCTTGTTTGTCCCGCGCATGGTGCCGAATTTCGTCCGGATGACGGTTTTTGCGTGACCGGCCCCTGCCGCGGCGCCAGCCTGCAAATATTGCATATTGAAGAAAATCCACACGACCAGTCGCTGATATTGAGCGGACCTCCCCTGACTTCCCCGCAAGGCTAGCCGCAAGGACTTCCCCAAAGAGCTGTGGTATGCTCAAGGCTGGTTTGCAAAGGGGAGGCGCCATATGGCTTACATCAACCAGACTCGGGCCACTGACCGGGACCCGGTGGATTTTCTGCATGGCATTGAAAATCCCGTCAGGAAAGCGGATGGCTTTCGCCTGTTGGCTTTGATGAGGCGGATTACCGGCAAGCCGGCGGTTATGTGGGGGCGTACGCTGGTAGGTTTTGGCAGTTTCCGTTATCTATCGCGCTCAGATCAGCGGGGGGATTTTCTGATGACCGGATTCTCGCCGCGAAAGTCTGGTCTCTCCATTTATGTTCTGTCCGGTTTCGATGAATATCACGATTTTCTTGCCCAGCTTGGCAGGCATACCACCGGGCGTTCCTGCCTTCATATCGAAAAACTGGCCGACATTGATGAGGTGGTTCTTGTGCAGCTAATGACGACCGCCTGCGAGGATATGGAACGCAATTACACCTGTTCCTAAGCAGAGTTTGCCCGGTTTTTGTGAGATGAGACGGATTTCGAATCAGCACAACAAACCATTTTCGCACGGCTTGGTGGTGATGATTTTATCGGCTGCTGTCATGACCTTTGCTCTGGCTCAGGACGAACATATTACCGAATCTTTACCGCCAGGGGCGCTGACGGTCATGGACTCCCGTTTTGAGCAATGGTACCAGGAGGCGGCATCGGAACCGGATAAAGTTGTCGCAGAAGTGATTGAATTTCTGGTCAAACCTGGTCGCACACAGTTGGAACTGGCGCAGGGGTACTGGCTGCTTTCTGATGCCCAGGGTTATCTGGGATTGGCCAAGGATGCATTGACATCCAGCCAGCGGGGATTGGACCTGGTTTCTGAGGAATCGCAACCCTGGCTGTATCGTAACTTGCAGTTGAGTCAAGCCACTGCGCTCAATGATCTTGGAAGGCACGATGCGGCATTGCCCTTGGTGGACGAAGTTGCCAAATGGGCTGAAGATCACCATGACCAGAATACCCTGGTTGAGGCGCTGATTCTGCGCGGTATGGTGGAATCGGAAATGGCCAATTATCTGCTGGCCTTGCAGGATTTACAGCAGGCCTACCAGCTGTCCCGGGAACAAAAAGACGGCATGGGGCCTGGTGAAATAGCCGGTTTTCTGGCCCGGGTTTATGAAAACCGGGGAGAGCCGGAGCTGGCCCAACCTTACTTTGAGGAGTGGGTGCGGTTTGCACGCCAGACAGGCAGAAAAATGGAATTGTCCATGGCCCTGTACGGGCTGGCTAAAGTCCAGGCGGAGCAGGGGCGTATTGACAGACCCCGGGGGCTTTTTCAGCGATCACTGGAAATTGCGGAAAATATTGGTGACCAACAGGGCGTGGCCTTTGCCTTGCTGGAATTGGCCAATCTGGATATCAAACAACAACAATGGCAATCCGCCCAAGCGCGCCTGGAAACAGCGGCAAAAACCTTTCACAATGCCGGAAACATCAAAAAGCAGATTGATGTGGCCCTGGCGGAAATTAATCTTTGGCTCGTGCAGGACAAGCCGCATCAGGCGGAAAAAGCCTGGGAACAGGCCAGAAAATGGGCGCAACAGATGGATGCACCGCGGTTGTTGAATCGAATGCAGTTTGTTCATGCCAGATTACTGGCGGCGCAAAAGCGCTATGCCCAGGCCTATCATGTGCTGGAAGCGGCTCAACAGGAGCGCACACGTTTATTGCAGGAAAAATCCACCAGCCAGCTTCATTTTATGCGGGCTCGTTATGAATTGGAGAATAGCCAAACAGAAAATGCCTTGCTGGCCAAACAGAACCAATTACAGGCAGCGCAACTCAAGGCTCAGGCAAGAGAAAGCCTGTGGCAAGACCGATTGTTACTGTTTTTTTCCCTGCTTATTGGCTTGCTGATCTATGTGGGGTGGCGGTTTCGTCATCAACGCCAGCGTTTCCAGTGGTTGGCCACCCACGATCATCTGACAGGCTTGCTCAACCGTGGCAGTATTTTGCAAAAAGCCCAGCAGGTTTTTCATGATGATTGCCTGACTGACTGTGGCCTGGCATTGATAGACTTCGATAATTTTAAACAGATTAACGACCGTTTTGGTCATTTGGTTGGAGACAATGTGCTAAAAGAATTTGGCGCCATTTGCCGACAGGTGTTGGCCGGTGAAGGGCAAGTGGGCCGCGTGGGTGGGGAAGAATTTCTGTTGGTGCTGCCCGTACGAAATTTGCCACAGGTTATGCATATGCTTGAGGAGTTGTCCCGTTTGGCAAAGAACATTCCTCAGCGTGTGGGCCTGTCTGACATGCCTGTTAGTCTTTCCATTGGCGTGGCGCTGCTGGACCGGCGGCACAGTCTGACCAATCATTTTGACGCCATTGACAATGCCTTGTACCGCGCCAAGCGCATGGGGAAAAATCGCATCGAGATTGCTGATATGGACAAGAATGGTGAAACTCCGCCCTCTGCACAATGAACAGTTCGATTTGTTGAGCGGTTTTGTTACACTCGAGAATCAACCCCCAACTCTGCCTTTTGACCATGCAGACAGCACAAAAAAACAATGTACTCCGGCGTCTCAAAGCGCTTATTGCTGAAAACAGCCAGGCATTACAGGCGGCCAATGCCCGCGATTTGGCGGCCTGTGATTCCACTGACCAGGCGTTGTATGACCGGCTGAAAGTGGATGCCAACAAAATCGCCGGCATGATTCAGGCCATTGATGCAGTGATGGCTTTGCCCGATCCGGAGGGAACGGTTTTGTACGAACACACTCGTGAAGATGGTCTGCACATTGAAAATCGCCAGGTGCCTTTTGGCACCATTTTGATTATCTATGAGTCTCGTCCTGATGTGACGGTGGAAGCGGCCATTACCGCTTTCAAGGCGGGTAACCGGACTCTGCTGAAAGGCGGCAAGGAAGCCCGCCACAGCAATTTGTTGCTCACGGATTTGTGGCGTCAGGCCTTGCAGGACAATGCCGTAGACCCGGATTTTGTGCAATATCTGCAAATGGATCGGGCCCAAACCCGCATCATGATCGAAAGCGGCCAGCCTCATTTTGACCTGGTGATTCCCCGCGGTGGAGATCGTCTGATTGAGTTTGTTCAGCGCCACAGTGCTGCGCCGGTTCTGGTCAGTGGCCGCGGCAATAACTTTTTGTACATTCATTCGGGCGCTGATGCCGACATGGCCACCGCCATTGCTGTCAACGGCAAGCAACGGCTCAGTGTATGCAATGCTCTGGATAAGATACTCATTGATGCCCAGTGGCCGGACTTGTCTGAAAAAGTGAACGCCTTGTTCACCGCTTTGAAACAAGCGGGTTTGCGAATCTATGCCGATGAGGCCTTGCGCCAGTGGCTGCCGGAGGCCCATCCAATACCGGGTGCACGCATGTGGGACGAGGAATTCCTGTCAGAAAATATCATGTTGGGCCAGGTGCCGGATGTGAATGCGGCCATTGAGGCCATCAACCGTCATTCCGGCGGCCACTCAGCCAGTATTGTCACGGCCGACAAGGCCATCGCCGAACAGTTCCAGCAGGCAGTGGACTGTGCGGCGGTTTATCACAATGCGTCTACCCGGTTCACCGACGGCGGCCAGTTCGGTTTGGGTGCGGAAATCGCCATTAGCACCCAAAAACTGCATTTTCGCGGGCCGCTGGGTTTGTCTGAACTGGTGACCAACAAGTGGTTCGTCAACGGCGATGGACATATCCGTGCCTGAGTCTGCTCTCAAACCTGCCGGAAAACCCCGCTGCAGACTGGTGGTGAAAATTGGCTCCAGCACCCTGACGGCGGGCAGTGAGCTCATATCGCGCGGAAAAATTGAAGACCTGGCACGGCAAATTCTGGCGCTGCAGAACGACGCCGATGCCCCCTGTGAGGTGGTGCTGGTTTCTTCCGGCGCCATTGCCGCGGCACGCCAGTTTGTGGCGGTTAATCGCTGGCCTGCGGCCGGTTCCAAGCAGGCTATGGCCGCCATTGGCCAGCCCTTGCTGATGCAAATGTACCATGAAATTTTCCGTGACTTCGGTGTGCGTTCCGCCCAGTGTCTGCTGACTTACCGGGATTTTGACAATCCTGTGGCACGACATAACACCCAAACCACCTTGAACGATTTACTGCACAATGGGTACTTGCCTGTGGTCAACGAGAACGACACGGTGGCGACCGACGAATTGGTATTTGGTGATAATGACAAACTGTCGGCCTATGTGGCGGCGCTGTTAAACGCGGATGAGTTGATCGTGGCTTCCGATGTGGCGGGTTTGTTTGATCGCAACCCCCACAAGTCCGGGCAGGCCAGATTGTTGGAACGCATTACCAGTCTTACCGATGTTCGCCATTATATCGATGAGCGCGAGATGCCTTTGGGTACCGGTGGCATGACATCCAAGCTGCAAGCTGCTGAAATTTGCCAGAAGCATGGCATTCATATGCGTATTGTGCATGGCAGGCAAACCGGCTTCATTCTCAAGGCTTTGAGGGGAGAATTGCCGCACAGCCAGTTTCTGGCCGCGGCTGTTGAGCAGGGGTGACTGGTTATCCGGTATCAGACTTGAAAACGGATGCAAAGACCATAGTGATAGTGAACACAACCCACGACCAGAGGATACATGATGCATCAGTCGGACAAGCCAAATCAGCCCCTTTTTAATGAGGCCATCAAGGATCCTTCGTTGTTTTTTCAGCACCCATGCCGGGTGCTTGAGGATGACCGTTTTGACGTCGCGCAAAAAAAGCAAATCTTGCGTCAGTGGGAATACGATGTGCGTGAAATGATGGTGGCTGAGGAAGAAGGTATGAACCCTGACCCACAAGCCTTGGCACTGCACCAGGCCAATTTGGGAGAGATTCTTCGTTGCCTGCATCAACTGGGCGTGGATGTGGACATCGAACACGCGCAAACCAGCAAGTTTGGCGGCGTTTAACATGCGGTTGGGCGGCTTTGCGTTTTCCGTCAAGGCGAAAATAAAGCGGGCATGAGTCTTGGGGCGGCACTCAGGTTGTGTTATGCTTTCCTAATTTAGCGGCTTCGCATATAATTCGGCCGTAATATATGGAAAAGCCAAGCACAGTCAGGATATTGCCTGGCTGCGTGTTGTGGCTGGAGTAAACCGCATGTCTCACGAAGGCAATAACAGTCACAAACCCGCGCATCCGTTTCAGGAACTCAAGAAAAATGCCAGCCAGGCGGCGCGCATGCTGAAAACCCTGGCCAGTGAGTCTCGCTTGATGATTTTGTGTGCACTGGAAGAACGGGAGCATTCGGTCACGGAACTGCACCGGCAAATCGGTTTGAGCCAGTCGGCACTCAGTCAGCATTTGGCCACCTTGCGCAAGCAGGGGCTGGTTAAAACACGGCGGGAATCCCAGGTCATCCATTATTCCCTGGCCCAGCACGACACCACCCGCATCATTTCTGTTTTGAGCGATTTATATTGCCCAACCGCTGGCAAATCAGTCGACAAGGAGCCGGATCAGGCCGGAGACGAGGCGGATAAAAGCTAAACCGGGCAGCCGCATGGCTGCTACCCCTTTTGTTCATGAAAAACACAGGAAAACTCCATGAAGACTCCTCAGGAAATGGTGATAGACGCATTGCAAGACGTGGGCGAGATTTCTGTTAATGAACTCTCCGGATTATTGGACAGCCACTCGCCCTTGCATATTCTGGACGTGCGCGAGCCGCAGGAAGTGGAACAAGGGGTGATACCCAAGTCCGCCTGGATTCCCCGGGGCATGCTGGAATTCCAGATCAATAACCTGGTGGAGCAACTGGGCTGGAACCCCAATGAACCCATTTATGTTTACTGCCGCAGCGGCAACCGGTCTGCGCTGGCGGCCAAAACCCTCAAGGAAATGGGGTTTTCTCAGCCGGTTTCCATTGCGGGAGGCTTTACCGCCTGGAAAGACAGTGGTTATCCCATCGCCTTCCGCACGTTACACTTCTAAATGTTGTTGGTGCTCCGGTTTCTCTATGCCCTGGTGATGCTGGCTCTGGTAAGTGTTCTGCCGGTTCTGGCCGGGGAAGTTCAGATCCCGATGGGTGCGTATACCGCCAATGCAGACTGGGAAACCACCCCCGGTGGCGCCGACAAACCAGTTGTGCTGCTGGTGCATGGCACCATGGGCCACAAGGACATGGAAATTATCCAGCAAGCGCAAGATTTGTTGCTGGAAAATGGCTATGATTCCCTGGCGATTAACCTGACACTAAATCGGGACAACCGTCATGGCTTCATGCCTTGTGATGTGCCGCAGACCCACCTTCATGAAGATGCGGCACAAGAGATTGCAGCCTGGAGTGACTGGCTGAAAAAGCAGGGCCGGCACCAAATCATTTTAATGGGTCATTCCCGTGGTGGCTTGCAAGTGGCCCAGTATCAGGCAGGCCAGCATGATCCTGCCGTGGTGGCCATGGCGCTGTTGGCGCCCATGGCCAACCGGGCCGGAGGCGAGTCTAACATCAAAAGCGTTCATGGCCAGAATGATGCTTCCAGGGCCTTTTTGCATTGCGCTGCGGCCTCGCAGGTGGCGCCATCCACGCGAGCATCCTATCAGCGCAATGGCGCTGTCAGCTTGCTGGATGCGCTGGCGGCCATTCGTGTGCCTGTGGATGTTTTTGTGGGCAGTGAGGATACCTCCGCGGGTGTTATTCGCCTGCAGGAAATCTCTGCAGATACCCGTCTGAAACATGTGCGCGGCCACGAAATTGACGGCGCAGATCACTTTTTCCGCGACTTGTACCTGGACGAGGTTGTGGATATTCTGCTGGAAAACTGGCAGAAGCTTAACCCCGACAGCCTGGCGATTCAGGCCGTGTTAAGCCGCCAGCAACAGGCCTGGAACCAGGGCGATCTTGACGCTTTTATGCAAGGCTATGAAAACAGTGAGCAATTGCGTTTTGCCAGTGGCGACCACATCACCTATGGCTGGCGGAATACCCTGAACCGTTACAAAAAGCGATATGGCCCCGGTGGCCAGTCAGCGGGCATGGGGCAATTGCGGTTTCGCATTCTGGAATTACGCCAGCCAGCGGCGGATTTCGCCATAGTGTTTGGCCGCTGGCAATTGGACTATGGCGACAAGAACCCGTCTTCTCCACGCGGCTTGTTCACCCTTTTCTGGAAAAAATCTCAGGGACAATGGCGCATAGTGGCCGACCACACATCTTCTGCGCATTAACGCTGGTTTGCAACAGACAGCCCCAGGCGCGATAATCCGGTTATAGCCACAGATTAGAGCGTGGCGGTTTTATGATCTGCATGGTAGCCAGCGGCTGCACGGGGGGGATAATGACTGACCGGAAAGATTGTACAGGCACAGGCTTGACTGTCATGGTCACCGGTGGAACCGGGTATGTTGGTTCGTGGGTGGTGAAACAGCTATTGGAACAGGGTCATCATGTGCGTTTGTCGGTGCGGAATCTGCAGGCCGCCGATAAGTATGCCCATTTGCAGCGGATAGCAGACAACAGTGCTGGAACCCTGCACCCTTTCGCGGCGGATTTGCGCCATGAAGGAGCTTTTGACGCAGCCGTACAGGGAGCCGATGCCGTGATTCACATGGCCTCGCCATTCAGATTAAAAATCGCGGACGCCCAGACGGACCTGATTGAGCCGGCAGTGCAGGGCACCCGCAATGTATTGCAAGCGGCCACGCGCTCTGGCTCGGTGAAGAAAGTGGTGCTGACCTCCAGTGTGGCGGCCATCTACGGGGATGCGCGTGATATGCAGGATCAGGGGCTGGAGCAATTTAGCGAAGCGCACTTTAACCACACCAGCAACATCAACCACCAGCCTTACAGTTATTCCAAAACACTGGCGGAAAAGCTGGCTTGGGAATTGCATGAAAACCAGAGCCAGTGGCAGTTGGCAGTGATTAACCCTGGTTTTGTGATGGGGTCGCTGTTGTCACCACGCAGTCATTCGGAAAGCCTCACCTTTATGCGCAACATGCTTTCAGGCAAGCTTGCAGCCGGAGCGCCGGATCTTCGTTTTGCCCTGGTGGATGTGCGTGATGTCGCTGACGCCCATGTGGCGGCCATGACCGAATCCCGTGCCCGTGGTCGTTATATTGTGGTTAATAAGGTGATGAGCGTGCTGCAAATGGCGCAAATCATTGAGCGGCTGTTTCCAGGCAAATTCCACTTGCCGAAAAAAACAGCGCCCAAAATTCTCCTTTACTTGACAGGCTGGTTGTTTGGTTTAACCACCCGCTACATTAAAAATAATGTGGGCTACGCCTTGGCGTTTGATAACCGCCGCAGTATTCGGGAGCTGGGTTTACATTACCACCCGGTGGAAAACACTTTCAGGGATATGGTCAAGAGTATGCAAAAACAGGGACTGATCAAGGCATAGACCTGCCCTATGGGCTATTCACATCATGTTAAACGCGGGTTAAACTGGCAGAGACTCTCCCAAGGAATTTTCGCATGCACAGCGAACAAGATTTGATTTCTTTCCAGCGGCAGGATAATTGCATTATCTTGCAGCCCCATGGCGAAATTGATTTGTCGAACTCGCCGGCTTTGCGCAAACACATTCTCAATGCGCTGAACATGGTGGATGACGTCCAGGTGGATTTCAGTGATGTGGATTATATCGACTCCTCCGGCATAGCGGCTTTGGTGGAAGGGCTCCAGTTCGCCCAGGAAAACAACAAGCATTTTGCCCTGCGAACCCCCAGTCCGCGGGTGCGCTCGATTCTGGAGCTGGCGCGGCTGGACAAGGTATTTACCATTCTGGATGCCCATGCGCGCACTGATTGAGTCCCTGGGCGCGCGTGTGGCAGAAGCCATCGCGCGCTTCGGCTTTGGTATCAGCCTGTTGTTCGAATGTCTCTATTGGCTGGTCATGGGGCCGAAATACAAACAGCGGGTTCATGGGTGGCAAATTGCCGAGGAGTTTCGCAAAATCGGAGTGAACGCCACGCTGATTGTCAATGGCCTTTCTGTGGTGGTGGGTATGATGCTGGCCATCCAGTTGTTGTATGCCCTGAGCACCTTCGGGGCGGAGTCCCAGGTCTTGCTGGCCATCGCCAAATCAGTCACCCGAGAGTTTTCGCCCCTGATTACCGGGATTATCGTGGCAGGCCGCAGTGGCGCCGCCCTGGCGGCCAAAATCGGTTCACAAGTGGTGAACCAGGAAGTGGACGCCCTCAAAGTGATGGGCATCGTGCCGGTGCGGTTTTTGGTGCTGCCGCCTTTGATTGCCATGGTGCTGGCTTTGCCCATGTTGATTATTCTGGCGGATATCAGTGGTATTTTGGGAGGCGCCCTGTTTAGTATCGGCAAGATGGACATGACCTTGGCTGCTTACATGAAGACCAGTCTCGATGTGCTGGTGCTTGGAGATATCATGCAGGGGCTTATCAAAAGTGTGGTGTTTGCCGTCATCATTGCCCTGGTGGGGGCGACCATGGGGCTGCAAGTCAAAGGTGGTGCCGAGGGAGTCGGCCGGGCTACCACACAAACGGTGGTCATCTCCATTGCCTTGATCGTGATTACAGACATGATTTTCAGCTATTTCCTGACCCAATGAAGCAGAACCGGCCACAGAAAGACACGCAACCCCGCCGCGATATCGTGGTGGTGGAAAACCTGGTGACCCAGTATGGGGACAAGGTGATTCTCAAAGGTGTCGATCTGCGCGTGGAAGCCGGAGAAATTCGGGTGATTATGGGCGGCTCTGGCTCTGGGAAAAGCACACTGCTGTGGCATATTGTCGGCCTGTACCAGCCCACCGCCGGGCGCGTGTTGGTGATGGGGCGGGACATTCACCGGATTTCATTTCTGGAAAAGCTCGACGTCCTGTGGAAGCTCGGGGTGTCATTCCAGAATGGCGCTTTGTTGTCGGATATGACGGTGGGCGAAAATGTGGCCTTGCCATTGCGAGAATTTACCGATCTGGATGAAAAAACCATCCGCATTATTGTTCGCATGAAGCTGGAAGTGGTCAACCTGGGTGGCTACGAGGACTATTACCCATCCCAGTTATCCGGTGGCATGGTCAAGCGGGCGGCGCTGGCCCGGGCCATTGTGCGTGATCCCTTGTTGCTCCTGTTTGACGAGCCCTCTGCAGGACTGGATCCGATTTTGGCTGCGGAGCTGGACGAACTGATATTGCAACTGCGCAAGGCCATGGGTATCACCATGATTGTGGTTACCCACGATCTGGATAGCGCCTTCACCATTGCAGACAAAATCACCTTTCTGCATGAAGGCCGGATTCTAATGACAGGCACCCCCGATGAGGTCAAAAATGCCGACAACCCCATTATCCAGGCCATGATTCGACGGCAGCCATTGCACTCGGCGGTAGATCCGCAAAAATATCTGCAACGGTTGACCCAGGCGCTGGACAAGAAAAAATAACCCCAGGAGAAGGGCATGAAATCAAGCAAAACCTATTTTATTGTTGGCCTGTTTAGCCTGGTGGTGATCGCCATGACGCTGGCCATTATGGTGTACCTGACCGGTTCCCCGGCGGCCAGTGACACATATTACAGTCGCTTCAGGAATGTCACCGGTTTGGACTTTGGCAAACCGGTTTATTTTGAGGGCTATCGCATTGGTCAGATTGACTCGATAACGCCGGAAAGTCTGGCGCCGGTGCGCTTCAAGGTCAACTACAAGATCAAGGCCGGTTGGAAAATTCCTGAGGGCTCAAAAGCCGTGGTTCAGGCGACCGGCTTGCTTGGCGATGTATCGGTCAATATCAAGGCTGGAAAAAGCCCCCGTTTTTTGCCGCCAGGCTCAGAAATTCCGGGTGAGGAAGCCACAAACCTGATGGCCGTGATGACTGACTTGGCGCGGGACTTTGAAAAGCTGAACCAGGAAAAAATTGTGCCTTTAATAGACCTGCTGTACCAGCGCACAGACAGTCTGACCCGAACGCTGAATGTCCAGATTCCCCAGCTGCTGGAAAATGTCAACAAGGCCACCGGTCAGCTCAATCAGCTGATTGACGCCACCGGCGAAATGCTTAACAAGGAGAATGCCGAGCGCATCAACGCCTTGCTGGTCAATAGCCAGCAATTCAGCGAATCCCTGAAACAGGCCGGAGAAAAGGTCAACACCTTGATAGCGCAGGCGCATGAACTGGTGGCGGAAAATGATCCCCGGATAGATGCGGTTATGACTCAATTGGTGGAGTCCGTGGGATTGGTTTCCGTGCGGCTGGATACCATTACCACTGAACTGGAAAGCGCCAGCATGAACCTGAATGAATTGACTGATGAACTGCGGCGTAATCCCTCGCGGCTGATATTCGCGCCCAAAGGACAACCAGCGGATGAAGAACGATGAAAACACGATTCTTTGCAAAACCGGTATGGGCCTGGTGGCTGGTTTTATTCACTACCATCGGGTTGAGTGGTTGCCATAAGCGGGGTATGGTGGTCGATCGCCAGTATTATCCCCTGCAAGTCAGATTGGAATGGGTCGAAAACGCGCCGGTGCCACAGCGTTCAGTGCCGGTTTACATTCCCCGGGCCCAGGCATTGGGTGTTGTTGGTTCCCGGCCGATGCTGGCGGTGGCCGGGGATGGTGCCCGGGTGCAAATGCACCATCACTTTTGGCTGGACTCGCCGCGCGTCATCTGGCAGAACCTGTTTCTGGACTGGGCTTCGCAGTCTGGTTTATGGCCGCAGGTGCTGGATATCAAACCACCCCATCCTCGCCATGATACCGTACTGGTCACCTTGTTGGCGCTGGAAAAAAACAAACAAACCGCCACGCTTGGTGTGCGGGTGGAATGGCTGGATGCGCGCAAACAACAGCGTTACCTGCAAACCTTCCGGCAACAGCGGGACTTGCCCGAAAACAGCATCAGCGCCTTTGTGGCGGCGGTCAGCGCCATGAGCGAAACCGTGATGCAACAGGTGGACGCGGCCATTCGCGCCCGCATGTCTGCCGCGGAAACCGCTGGCAAAGCCGTTGAAAAACATGATTAAGCTGCATCCTCAGTCTATGGCGTTACTGGGCTTGCGGCCGTGGCGGCGGCGTTGTGGCGATAGCGCACAGCAGGCTGCAGTACATCAAAGTGACGCCTTGCCGGATCTGAACCCGCCCGCTGAGACTACCAGCATACAGCAGCCCGGCGGCGAGTTGCCATCGGCGCATAGAGAGCTGCTTGAGAAAATTCTTCAGGCCATTGGTGAGAGTCCGCGCGCTTGTAAAATCACAGTAATTTCCACAGCCCATGTGTCGGTGGATCTACCAGACGGATGGCGATTGGAGTTTGACACGCTCAGGGAGAACAAAGACAATCAACGAATCTATTTGGCGAGTTTGGATGATATGCTAAAGAACCCTGCATTGAAAAGACCCGTATGGAACACATTGAAACAATGGACAAGGCGCCGAAAAACCTAAATACCATCTGGTTGAATTCAGCCCTATGTGTATATGGATTGCTGTTATGCCAGCAGGTTTTTGCCCGCGAGCCTGCCATCACCACCGCCGACTCCCCGTGTCGGCCGTTAAATCATCAAGAGCAGACTCACCCCTCTGCGGAGTGGCGCATTGGCCGCATTAAACTGGATGTGCGGAATATTTTTGACACCAGTCAGAAAGACCAGAATCACCGCATTAATCGGTTGGCCAACCGTTTTCACATCAAAACCCGGGAAGAAATTATTAAACGGGAACTGCTGTTTCAGCCCGGGGACGCCTTTGACCCCCGGGTGTTGGCCGAAACCGAGCGCCATTTGCGTGGCTTTTCCTATATCCGTGATGCGATTGTTACGCCGGTGTCCGTGTGCGGTGATGCGGTAACCGTGCAAGTGACGACCAGGGATAACTGGACTTTAACACCGAATTTTTCCTTTGGCCGCGGCGGTGGGAAAAACCGCTGGGCAGTTGAAATCGAAGAAGAAAACTTCCTCGGCCTGGGCAAGAACTTACAAATCAAGTATCGTCACGGCATCGACCGTACAGAGAAAATTCTGCGTTATATCGACCCCAATCTGGCAGGCAGTCGACAACGAATCAAATTGCTTTACCAAAATAACTCCGACGGACATATCGGGGAAATTGAATGGCAAAAACCGTTTTACTCCCTGGACAGCCGCCGTGCCTGGGGGCTGCATCTGTTTTCCCACCGGCTGGATAACCCTCTGTACCGCAATGGGGAAATCACTTCGGAAATTGGCCAGAAAAGGCAGTTGGCAGAAGCCTGGCTTGGGCGCTCAAATGGCTTCCAGGACGGCGCCACACGGCGCTATGTGATCGGCTTTTCTGATGACGATAATCGTTTCCGGGCCACGGAAAACTATCCCCAACAGCGCGTTCCGGCTGACAGGCATTTTGCTTACCCCTGGGTGGGTTACGAATACCTGCAAGATCAGTTTATTGAAAAAACCAATTTGCAACATATGGGCCGGATCGAAGACGTGTCCCTGGGGCATCATGTGCAAGCCCGTCTGGGTTGGTCTCATGTGGCTTTTGGCGCCAGTGACAGCCATCTGGTCTGGCAAGCCGACTACAGCAAAGGCTGGCAACCCAATGACAATCAGCTATTATTGTTCAATGCCAATGTGAGCGGTTTTTATGGCAATCAGGTGGTGCTGGATGGGCTGGCCAGCGCGCAGGCCCAGTGGTTTCTGTTTCAAAGCCGTCACCGCAGCTTCTATATCAAAGCAGCCACTCGCATGGGCCATAATTTATTCCCCGAGCGCCAGAACACCCTGGGGGGCGAAAACGGTTTGCGTGGTTTTCCGGTGCGCTATTTAACGGCCCCAAAAAATGCCTTGCTGACCGTGGAGCAACGTTTTTATTTTGACTGGTATCCTTACCACCTGGTGCAATTTGGCGCCGCCGTGTTTGCTGATGTGGCCACCGCCTGGGGTTCTGATGACCCGGATGAAAACAGAACGGTCAAAGATATCGGATTTGGCTTGCGCTTGGTGCCCACCGAAGCGGCCAATGGCAAGGTGATTCATATTGATTTTGCCTTTCCTGTGGGTGGCGACAGTGATCTAAGCGGCTTTCAGGTCATTCTTGAGGCGCGGAAATCTTTTTAGCGCCCCGACATAACCGGCTTTCCCACAGCAGCGGCAAATACCGCCCAAACCCTCTTGAATTTTCATCAATAAACACCATCTAGCGGGGATGGCAATTCACAAAATAGCGGCGAACAAGCATGGAATATAAAGATTATTATAAAATTCTCGGCGTTGACAAGAACGCAGACCAGAAAACCATCAAGCGCGCCTATAAAAAACTGGCGCGCAAATATCACCCGGATGTGAGCAAGGAAGCGGACGCTGAGGCCAAATTCAAGGAAATTGGCGAAGCTTACGAAGTGCTTAAGGATCCTGAAAAACGGAAAGCCTATGACCAGTTCGGCATGAACTGGAAGCATGGTCAGGAATTTACGCCGCCGCCGGATTGGGATCCGTCAGGCTTTGACTTTGCCGGTGGTGGTTACACCAGTGGTGGCGCCGAGGGATTTAGTGATTTTTTTGAAAGCATATTCGGTGCCCGGGGCCGGGGTGGTCATGCCGGCTTTGATTTTGGCGGCGGCCAACGGCGGACCTATGCGCGTCGAGGCGAAGACATCAGCAATGTCATTCAGATTCCACTAGAAGACAGCTTTACCGGCACCACCCGAACCATTAAATACCGCAAGCCGGAATTGTTGCCCGATGGCCGCATGACGCTTAAAGAAGTTAATTTGAACGTCAAAATCCCCAAGGGCATCAAGGAAGGCCAGCATATCCGCTTGGCCGGTCAGGGAAAACCCGGACTGGGCGGTGCTCCGGCCGGGGATTTGTACCTGAAGGTCAAGTTTTTGCCACACCCCTACTTCAAGGTTGAAGACAATGACTTGTACCTGGATTTGCCCGTGGCCCCGTGGGAGGCGGCGCTGGGCGCCAAGGTGGATGTGCCCACGCCCACCGGAAAAGTCAAGTTGTCCATACCGCCAAATGCCAAGGCGGGGCAGAAAATGCGCCTGAAAGGCAAGGGACTGCCCAGTAAGGTGCCTGGCGATTTGTACGCGGTTATCAACATCGCCATGCCCGATCATAACGAACACGCCCGGGATGAGTGGCTTAAGCTTAAGGACAAACTCGACTTTAACCCCCGTGCGCATTTGCGCTAACAGGAGAATGGTATGAACACAGCTCTTAGTGAATACATCAACGGCCAGATTGCGGAAGAAGCCGAGTTTACCCTGGCCGAACTGGCCGCGGCCACCGGGTTTTCCGCCGAGGACATCCTGCGTTTGGTGGATGAAGGCATTATTACACCAGTCAGCGAAGAACCCAAGCCGGTGTTTACCGGCCAGTGCGTGCCGCGTGTGCGAACGGTTGTGCATCTGCGCCGTGACCTGGGCGTCAATCTGGCCGGTGCCGCCCTGGCGTTGGACTTGCTGGATGAAATTGAACGGCTTCAGCAGCGGCTGCGCCGCTTGTCTACGCTGGGCTGGTAGCTGTCTATAGACTTGAAATAACAGCTGGGGCCGCGGCGCGCCTGTTTCTGTCGAATACGCGCCCTTGGCCCCACAAGGCATTGTTTTGCAGATGGTCTGTTCTGGCGCTGACGGTGGTGGGTAACATTCCAGCACAAACGGCTTTTGTCCGTTAGAATAGGCAGCATGAGTGCCACAGATTCCCTGTCCTTGGTGACCTCAGCGCAACAGGCCATTCATGCCTTGCAAGTGCGGCTGGCCAACCAGCGTGGTTTACGGCATGCGCTGGTGATGGAAATCGCACAAAATCTGGAGCTGCTGCGGCAGGGGTTGCTGCTGAAGGCACAGCCGTGTGAAGTCATCGCCCAACTACAGGATGCCGCTTATCGCCAGGCGCTAGCCAGTGGTTTTCGCTTTAATCGCCTGAGCCGGGCGAAAATCAGCGCCAAGAGCACTGCCAACAAGCCTGCCTTGCGGCGTTACCACGGCTGGAGTACCACCCGGTTGACAGACAACATCTATCACAAAATCACCCATTTGAAGCAGTTGTGCGCCTTGTCCAATACAGGTTCGGCAATCAATTTTCATACCCGCCTGCAGAACCTGTTTCACCTGTTGGCCGTATTGGCCTTGCATATAGGCAGTGACAGGGAGGGTGGCTAGGGTGACACGCGGGCACTGGATTGTTTTGGTGGTGATCTTGGGGATACTGGTGCTGGTTATGCCCAAAAGCTGCGCCAGCAAGGTTTACAAGTGGGTGGACGCCCAAGGTGTGGCGCACTACAGCGACCAGCAGCCGGATATGGCCGACCAGGTCGAGGTGCAAGTGGAGGAAATCCCGACACCTGCGCCGCCGGACACTACCCGGGAAGTTCGTATTCGTAATCGTGGCAGCAAGCGCCACCCACAGTTATTTGTGGTCAATCCTTTCCATGGACCGGTCAATATCCGCCTGAAATTGACTCAGGCTGATAACATTGTTACAGAGCCACCCTTGCCGGACAGGCTGCTCGACACAGTTTTGCCCGGTCAGTATGAAGGCGATATTTTATTCATCAGTCCTGAAGACGGCCGCCGTGGTTGGGGCTGGGGATATAAATTTACCTGGGAGTTGGGGGATCCGGCTGCCGTGCACGACCCTCCTGCGCCCTATCGTTTGCCCTTCGCCATCACAGGCAGTGCCCTGGTGGGCCAGGCGTTCAATGGCGAAACGACGCACAACAATCCACAAAACCGTTACGCTGTTGACATAGGGCTGCCTATTGGCACGCCGGTACTGGCGGCCCGCGCCGGTGTGGTGATGGATGTTGAAAACAATTTCTCCGATGGAAAGGCCAAGGCCAGGTATGTGCAGCGAAACAATTATGTGCGTATCCTGCATGATGATGGCACCATGGCGGTGTATGCCCATCTCAAACGCGGTTCATTGCGAGTGCGCCCGGGCCAGCGCGTACAGCGTGGCCAAGTGATTGCGCGGTCAGGTAATTCCGGGTTTTCCACTGGCCCGCATCTGCACTTTGTGGTGCAAAAGAATAGCCACGGCACGCTAACGAGTATTCCTTTTGAGTTTGCAGATGCGCAAGGGCAGCCCTTTACGCCCCAAAAAGGTCAGTGGTTGCGTTCACACTGAGAGGATATCATCCAGACAGCGTTGCACCGCTGGCAGGTAGCCTGCGCCAAACAGGTTCAGGTGATTCAGCCAGTGATACAGCTGATAGATGCGAATGCGCCGCTGAAAATCCATCTCACTTTCTGCAGGCAGCGGTTGACCTGCGGCCTGTGCGGCTTGTCGGTAGGCACTAAACACCGCGGCGGGAAAACCGCCAAACAGGCGCATCATGGCCAAATCGGTTTCCCGGTCGCCATAGTAGACGGCCGGGTCGAACATCGCCGGTGGGCCATTGCACAGGCCAGCGACGTTTCCGCTCCACAAGTCCCCATGCAATAAACTGGGTCTGGGCGTATGACGGGCAAAAAAAACCGGCAGTTTACGCAGGACTCGCCAGCCACGGGATAACACGGCATGGTGGCCGTTTTGTTCGGCCAGTTGGAGTTGATGGCCGAGCCGGTGACGTGCGAAAAACTCGGCCCATTCACTCTCCCAGTGATTGATTTGGGGCGTGGCGCCGATAAAGTTATCATGCGGAAAACCAAAACAGCCGTTGGCGGCAGTGTGCGTGTGCAGATGGAATAACCCGGCCCCCAGCAGTTGGGCAGCGTGATGATTCAGACCCCGGGCCAGAGGCAAATAATCCATCAGCAGAAAAGCAATGCCATTTTCCTGAGCGCACAGATGCGGCTTCGGAGTCACAATGGCCGATTGACTTTGGCGATGACAGGCGGCATGCAACGCACTCAGGCCCTCTGCCTCTGCCTGAAGAACCGGCCAGGCGGCGGCCGTATTCGTTTTCAGGAACCATTGTCGGCGGGTGTGCTGGTTATCGCTGGTCAGCACATAGCAACGGTGGATACAGCCTCCACCTACGGGTGTGGCCGACTGCCAGCGGATATCCGGGTCAAAGGATTCAAGGCAGGTTTTAATGGGTGTTAAACTACTGTCAGGCATCAGGAAAATTATACCCTTAACCCGAAGTCTTAGGCCGGGAATCAAGGCCATGGTCAAAACGCACTGGAAAAACACTCGCAATTGTTATGGCTGGGCTTTTGCCTTTTTGCACTGGCTCATGGTCGTGTGGCTGTTGGCATTGATTGGCCTGGGTTTGTGGATGGTGAGCCTGGACTACTACCATCCGTGGTATGTGCGTGCGCCGGACTGGCACCGCAGTTTGGGTGTGTTGCTTGGCGTCCCGTTGCTGGTGCGCTTGTTATGGCGCTGGATGAACCCGCCGCCGGTGCTTACCGGTACGGCAACAAGCCGCTTTTTGGCCCGCTGGGTTCACCGCTTGTTTTATGTGCTGATGTTTTTTCTGATTCTCAGCGGGTATCTGATAACTACCGCCAGGGGCGCCAGTGTTGAGGTTTTTGACTGGTTTGAAATACCCGCCTGGTTTTTCGGGTCTGCTTTCCTGCCCGCAGAGAATCTGGAAGACCAGGCCGGTTGGTGGCACCGCTGGCTGGCTTACGGCCTGGTTGGTTTGATTGTTTTACATGCCGCAGCGGCCTTGTGGCACCACTTTGTGCTGGGTGATGGCAGTTTATGGCGAATTTTTGGCCGCTGTCCGACTCAACTTTCTGACAGGAGGAAATAACCCATGAAAACACGACAATATCTGCATACCCGCGGCGTTGATGCATTGGCCTTATTTTGTATTGCGATGCTGTTTGGCGCGCATGCCATGGCCGCCGAGCGGCACTATAAAATCGATACCAAGGGCATGCACGCTTTTATCAGCTTCAAAATTAAACATCTGGGATTTAGCTGGCTGGAGGGCCATATTCGTCGGTTTGACGGCGATTTTGTTTTTGATAAGGACAATCCGGCCAATAACCGGGTACAGGTGATGATGGATATGCGCAGCCTGGACAGCAATCATGCAGAGCGGGACAAGCACTTGAAAAGCGCTGACTTTTTCGATGTCAAGACGTATCCGCAGGCCACTTTTGTGAGCACCGGCTGGGAAGACCAGGGCAATGGTCGGGCCTCACTCAAGGGCGTATTGACTTTACGGGGCATTGAAAAGCCGGTGGAACTGGCGGTCACGCATCTGGGTGGCGGCAAGGACCCCTGGGGCGGGTATCGTCAGGGTTTCGAGGCCACCGGTGAATTACGCCTGTCGGACTTTAACATGAAGAAAGCCGCCATGCTGGGGCCGGAAGCCGAGCAGATAAAAATCTGGATTTCCCTGGAAGGCATTTGGCAGCCGAACAAGTAAAGAAAAGCCACAGGAGGCCGGCACTAGACAGCTCCGGCTTCCTCGGCCTGTACATCGGCATGGTATGAGCTGCGCACCAGCGGTCCGGCGGCAATGTGCATGAAGCCAAGCTGCTCTCCATACGCCCGAATGGCCTCAAACTCATCGGGCGTCCAGTAGCGGACAACCGGGTGGTGGTGTTTCGAAGGTTGCAGGTATTGCCCAATGGTAATCATGTCCACATCGTGCGCGCACAGATCCTGCAAAACGCCTTTGACCTGTTCGAATGTTTCACCCAGCCCCACCATAATGCCGGATTTTGTGACCACCTGCGGGTTGCGTTCCTTGAACTGTTTAAGCAAGTCCAGCGACCACTGGTAATCGGCGCCGGGCCGCACAGCGCGGTATAGTTCCTTGACCGTTTCCAGGTTGTGATTGAAGACATCCGGCAGGCCGTGGTCGAATATTTCCAGCGCGCGTTGCATTTTTCCCTTGCCGCGAAAGTCCGGGGTCAGTATTTCGATGCGGATGCCGGGATTGTGTTCGCGTGTGCGGTTGATGCAGTCCACGAAGTGCTGCGCTCCCCCGTCTTTGAGGTCGTCGCGGTCAACCGAGGTGATGACCACGTATTTCAGCCCCATGTCGGCAATGGTGCGCGCCAGGTTGAGCGGCTCCTTGTCATCCGGCGGCAACGGCCGGCCATGGGCCACATCGCAAAAGGCGCACCGGCGGGTGCAGATTTCCCCCAGAATCATAAAGGTGGCCGTGCCCTTGCCAAAACACTCGTGGATATTGGGGCAGGAAGCCTCCTCGCACACGGTGACCAGGGAGTTGTCGCGCAGCTTGGCCTTGAGCTTTGCCACCTGGTTGCCCACCGGCAGTTTGACGCGAATCCAGTCAGGTTTTCGCAGCATGGGCTGGTTGGGATCGAAAGTTACGCGGTTGCGACCGGTTTTTGCGCCGGCTTTTTCTTTGACGCCAGCGCTTTTTGGTGTGGCGCGCCCGCGGCGAATCTCAAGTGGCTGTTTGTTGTTCATGCGGTGTGCTGAGCCTCGTAATGAAGGGAGTGTTGGCCAGCTGGAGTCTGGCTTAATGGGTAGAAATTGAGCTGTTGGCACAAGTGTTTAACCAGTGTTGGCTGAATATCGGCTATGGTCACTTCAGGCACCAGGTCAGCCACGGAAATCACCTGCAAGTCGGTAAATCCACAGGGATTGATGCGGTTAAAGGGTTCCAGATCCATGTGTATGTTAAATGCCAGGCCATGAAAACTTCGGCCCTTGCGAACCCGCAGGCCCAAAGCGGCGATTTTTTTGCCGTCCACATACACACCGGGGGCATTGTCTTTGCGGGCGGCTTCAATGCCGTATTCGTTCAAGGTGTCAATAATGGCCTGCTCAATGCCTTTGACCAGGGCCTTGACGCCGATTCCATGGCGCTTCAAGTCAATCATGGGATAGGCGACAATTTGCCCTGGCCCGTGATAAGTGACTTGCCCTCCGCGGTCCACATGAATCACCGGAATATCACCGGCACAGAGAATATGCTCGGGTTTGCCGGCCTGTCCCAGGGTAAAAACCGGCGGGTGCTCAACCAGCCATAATTCGTCGGGCGTGTTTTCATCGCGCTGGCTGGTGAAGGACTGCATTGCCCGCCATACCGGTTCGTAATCGCGCAGCCCGAGGCGGTGAACATGCAAGGCCCGTGGTGGTTTGGGTGTTTGCTGCGGTTTGGTTGCCATGTCAATTCAGCGCGTTACAACGTCCACTTGACGTCTTTGTGGTTTTTCAGGTCTTGATAGATGCCAATGAGATGATCCCGGCTTTCGGCCTTGACCGGCAAGGTCACAGATTGATAAGTGGCCGAACCGCTGGCACGGGTGGTAATGTCTTCGCGTTTGAGATCCGGGCAATGTTTTTTGACCAAGTCAAACATTTCCGTGACGAATGCCTCGGTATTGGGGCCCATGGCCTTGACAGGGTAGTCGCAGGGGAAATTCAGGCCGTGTTCCTTGTTGTCATCCAGGGATGTATCCACACCCTGTTGGTTGTTGGCCGGTGCTGGTTTCTTGTCGTCACTCATCATCGTCTCCAAAGGATTTGAACCACAGCCCCACAGAGTCAGTCACCCGGGTCCACCAGCTGCCGCTGGCGACAGATTCTTTGGCCAGCAAGTCCCGTTCCAAAAGCGGCTGGCCGTTAAAATCCAGTTTGAGCACGCCGATTTTTTGCCCTTTTTGAATCGGGGCTTCCAGGACTTTGGGCAGTTTGACATCGGCTGAGAGCTTTTTATATTGACCACGGGGAATGGTCACATAAAGGGCTTCGGCCAACCCCAGTTTAACGCTTTCCTTGTCGCCTTTCCAGACATCCACACTCAAATCCGGGTCACCTTGCTGGTAAAGCTGGTGGGTTTCGAAAAAACGGAAACCATAGTTCAGCAATTTTTGTGTTTCATCCGCGCGCGCTTTTTCGCTTTCTGTGCCCATAATGGCCGAAATCAGGCGCATGCCATTGCGTTTGGCTGAAGCCGCCAGGCAGTAACCAGCGCTTTGGGTATGGCCGGTCTTGAGGCCGTCCACTGAGGGGTCGCGCCACAGCAGGGTATTCCGGTTGTGTTGGGTAATGCCGTTATGGGTGTACTGTTTCTGTGAAAACAGCTTGTAGTATTCGGGGAAGTCCCGGATAAGGGCCGCCGACAAAATAGCGACATCTGCGGCAGTGGTGTAATGGTTTTCATGGGGCAGGCCGGTGGCATTGGCAAAATGCGAGTCCTTCATTCCCAGTTTTTCGGCTTGCTGGTTCATCATGCTGGCAAAGGTTTCTTCACTGCCGGCGATATGTTCGGCCAGCGCCACGCTGGCGTCATTGCCGGACTGGATAATCATGCCCTTGATAAGGTCAATAATGGGCACCTGCTTGCCCACTTCAATGAACATTTTGGAGCCGCCGGTGCGCCAGGCTTTTTCGCTGATGGTGGCTTTTTCATCAGGCCGCAAGCGCCCCTGAGCCAGTTCATTGAAAACCACGTAGGCTGTCATCATTTTGGTGATACTGGCTGGCTCAACCCGCAGATGGGCATTTTTCTGGGCCAGTATTTGATTACTGTGGAAGTCTTTCAGAATATAGCTTTTGGCATTGATTTCCGGTGGCGCCGGTACCAGTGGATTGGCTTGGGCCATGGACACCATGGCGAAAAGCAGGGATGCTGCTATCCAGCCAGTGAGTTTTCCAACCCTCCGAACAAATACAAGAGGAACCAAAGTGTTCATCATGATGGTGTGTTTATCCGTTGTTTGTCAGTTTATGGTATTGGGAGCGCTATGCCTGAATCAGGCAGATGAGTCAAAGTGTCTTCCGAACCTGCCATTATCTCATAAAAGCCGTCCAGACCGCAGCCAGTTCTACTCCACCACCAGGCGGTGTTGCTCAAATCCCAGTTTTTTTAATCGTTGTTTGAGCCGTTGTATTTGTGCCTGGTTGGCCAGTGGTCCCACACGCACCCGGTACAATCGGCTGGGCTGCGAGTGTTCAGTCGCACGGATATGGACAGTGGACTGGGTTTTTTGGCCAATGTGTTTGGCAATGGTTTTGGCTTTTTGTTCATCGGCAAAAGCGCCAACTTGTAAAAACAGCAAACCGCTTTGACCGGCGTCAGTCATGTCTCCCTGAGGGGCCTGTACCAACTCGATACGCACCTTTGTAATGCCGTCGTCCACATAGCCGAGTTTTTTTGCCGCCGCCCACGACAAATCGATAATGCGGTCAGCCTTGAAGGGCCCGCGGTCATTGACTCGTACCACCAGAGAACGGCCATTTTTCAGGTTGGTCACGCGCACGTAACTGGGCAAGGGTAAGGTGCGGTGTGCGGCGGTAAACCGGTACATGTCAAAGGTTTCCCGGTTGGAAGTGAGGCGGCCGTGGAATTTTTTTCCATACCATGAAGCCAGCCCGGTCTGGGAAAAGTGTGCATCCGGATGGGTCACCTCATAAGACTGCCCAAGAACTTCATAAGGGCTGTGATTGCCGAATTCGCTGGCAGGTTCTGGCCGGATATCCCAGTCAGCCACCCGTTGAACATCAAATGTTTCATCATCAGGTGGGGCGTCAACAGGAGGCCCATAAGTCTCGGTGGTTTCCTGTCCCGGTTTTTTGTGTTGCCTGTTATTGTCGCAACCTGTCAGGCAAATGGCCACCGCCAGCGTCAGCCATAACAAGACCCTTGGCGGTGCGCCACGGAATGTGTTTGTCACGCCTTCTCTCCGGTCAAATCAGGTTCCTTCGCCCTGTGGATCTGTTTTTTTGCTGTACGCTTGTTTGATGGCTTCGGCCAATTGATAGACGGCCATGGCGTACAAAGGGCTGTGATTATAACGGGTGATGACGTAAAAATTTGGTAAAGTGGCCCAATATTCCTTGCCGTGAGGTTGTTCGAGCACCACCAGGGAAAGGCGCATCTGTGGGCTGAGGACGGACTCGGGCACTGGTGTGCCCGGCTTTAGCCGATACCCCCAGTCGGCCAGGGTGTCCCAGCTGTAAGAAGGTTTTTGAGGACGTTTTTCAGCGGCAAAATGACGGGCTGCCGGGCTGGCCTGTAACGGATAGGCCACCGGTTGTCCAGCCTGCCAGCCATGTTCCTTGAAGTAATTGGCCACTGAGGAGATGGCGTCAGGGACAGAATGGAGCAAATCGCGTTTGCCGTCGCCATCATAATCCCGGGCATAGTGGCGGTAGGAGCTTGGCATAAACTGGCCATAGCCCATGGCGCCAGCATAGCTGCCGGTGGTTTCCGTGAGACTGATATTTTCCTCACCGGCCAGTTGCAGGAAATGTTCCAGTTCCTTGCGGAAGAACGACGCGCGTTTGGGGTACCCAAAAGCCAGTGTTGTGAGTGCATCCAGCACCCGGTGCTTTCCGGTGATGCGGCCGTAATAGGTTTCGACGCCAATAATGGCGGTGATGATTTCTGCCGGGACGCCGGTTTCAGCGCTGACCTTTTCCAGAATGTGCCGGTGCGTGCGCATGAATTCCACCCCGGCGGCAATACGCTTGTTGGTGAGAAAAATCGGCCGGTACTGATACCAGCTTTTTTTTTCTGCCGGTCGCTGCATGGCGGTGATGATTTCCGGGCGAAACTGGGCCTGGGCAAGAATCTCGCGGACTTGACTGAGTGGTTGTTGATACTTTTGTGCGTAATCCCGGGCAAAAGCATCAGCCAGCTGTTGTCGCGTGGCAGGTGAAGTGCTGGAGCCAGAGGCCACGGTCATCTGAACGACCAGCAGGCTTGTGAGGATGAACAGGCGCTTCCATGTGAATACAGTCATTGTTTAATCAACTTCTTGTGGTTATAAACAGAAAGAATGATACCAAAGGCCGCCATCAGCGTAATAATGGAGGTGCCCCCATAGCTCACCAGGGGCAGGGGCACGCCCACCACAGGCAATAAACCGCTAATCATGCCGGCGTTGATAAACAGATAGACAAAAAAAGTCAGTGTGAGTGCCCCGGCAATTAAACGGCTGAATGAATCCCTGGCGGCCATGGCGATTTGAAAGCTGCGGAAGAGAATCAGCAGATAAAGAAACATCAGGGTGGCCACCCCCACAAAGCCAAACTCTTCAGCCAGGACTGAAAGTATAAAGTCGGTGGAATGTTCAGGCAGAAAATCCAGTTGGGTTTGTGTGCCCTGTAACCAGCCTTTGCCCATCAGTCCGCCGGAGCCAATGGCAATTTTGGACTGGATGATGTTCCAGCCGGCATTCAATGGATCGCTTTCAGGGTTGAGCAGGGTTAATACCCGACGTTTTTGATAATCTGCCAGGAAATGCCACAGTATCGGCGCGGCCGCCACGCCGCCAAGCAGGGACGCCAGCATAAACCGCCACGGCAAGCCCGCCAGAAACAAAACAAATACGCCTGCCGCGGCCACCAGAATGGCGGTGCCCAAATCCGGCTCGACCACCACCAGTGCGGCGGGAACCAGCAACAACACAAAAGCCACAAGGGTGTCGCGCCAGGTCGGGGGTAAACGTCGGTGGCGCAAGTACCAGGCCACGATCAGGGGTACGGTGAGTTTGGCCAGTTCCGAAGGTTGGAAGCGGATGCCGATATGTAGCCACCGCTGGGCACCCTTGGAGGCGTCGCCGACCAATAGCACGGCAATCAGGAGAATCACCGTAAGCCCATACAACCAGGGCGTAAACTGGGCAATACGCTCAGGACGGATTTGGGCCAGCACCAGCATGACAGCAAACCCCAGCGCCAGTCTGACCGCCTGTTTTTTGACCAGCACCGGACCGCCAGCGCTATACAGAACCAGCAATCCGTAGCTGACCAGCAGCAATAACAACAATAACAGCCAGGGGTCGATAAAGCGGCGATGGAGCCGGATGGCGCGGTGGGCTTGCCAGGGAGTGTGATGGCTCATGGCTGCGGCTTCCTGGACTCTGCCGATGCCTGCTCGCCGCTTTTGTTCAGGTATTCCGGCCTGTACAGGGCCATGTAGCGTTGAATGATGGCCTTGGCAACGGGAGCGGCTGCCCGGGAGCCACTGGCACCATGCTCGGCCACGACCAGCACAGCGATGCTGGGGTCATCAGCGGGTGCAAAAGCGACAAACAATGCGTGGTTTTTCAAGTGGCGAGGGATATCCGTGCTTTTTTCATAGATATTTTCTTCTTTTTTGCCGTAGACCTGGGAGGTGCCGGTTTTGCCGGCAATGAGATAGTCTGGCGAGGCAATGGCCCGGGCGGTGCCTTTTTTCCCGTTCACCACTGCGACCATGCCCTGGTGCGCCAGATCCCAGTATTCCGGTTTGATAGCCAGTGGCAGTTGTTTAACCACAGGCGGTTTTTTATCCTTGAGCACATGCGGCTGGGTGATGAGTCCTCTGGATGCCAGAATGCCCAGAGAGTGCGCCATCTGAATGGGTGTGGCAATCATATAACCCTGGCCAATACCGGTAATGACGGTTTCTCCGGGATACCAGCTTGCGCCACGTGTGGCTTTTTTCCATGCCCGGGATGGCAGCAAACCGGTGCTTTCTCCCGGGATATCAATGCCGGTTTTTTGTCCAAAGCCAAAATACCGCAAAAAATCGTGGATGCGATCGATGCCGAGCTTTACCGCCAGGCTGTAAAAAAAGGTGTTCACTGATTGCGCCAGGGCAGCCACGGAATCGACCTCGCCATGACCGCCTCGCTTCCAGTCATGGTATTTGCGTTTTTGACCGGGCAACTGGAAATAGCCTTTGGAGAACATGCGAAACCCCGGCTCAATAACACCATAATACAGCCCGGCCAGCAGCATATAGGGCTTGATGGTGGAGCCGGGTTCATAACGGGCCTTGATGGTGCGGTTAAACAAGGGCTTTGCCGGTGACTGAATCAGGGCCTGATACTGACTGTGAGAGATGCCATTCACAAACAGGTTCGGATCAAAGCCCGGCTGGCTGAGCATGGCCAGGATTTCACCATTACGGGGGTCCAGCGCGATGGCGGCGCCAATATTGGTTTCCGGATTGGTGCGAAACGCTTCGGCGGCGGCCTGTTGCAAGCGCACATCCAGACTTAGTGTCAGGTCTTCCCCGTTGACAGCGGGTTTTTGTTGCAGCACCTTTAGCAAGCGCCCCTGGGCATTGATTTCGGTTTTCATTTCCCCGGGGACACCATGCAGGCGTGCTTCGTAAAACTTTTCCACACCCAGTTTGCCCACATAACGCGTACCGGCGTAACGGGCGTGATCCAGGGTTTTCAGGTCATTTTCGTTAATGCGCCCCACATAGCCAATCACATGGGAAAATAGGGCTCCGTAGGGATAGTAACGAACCAGGTAAGGAACCGTGCGAAACCCCGGAAAGCGGTGGCGGCGCACAGCAAAGGCCGCCACTTCGGCTTCGTTAAGCCGGTCCTTGATGACGACGGGTTTGAAGGCCTTTTTATTGCGTAGCTGCTGCTGGATTTTTTCTTCATCGGTCGTGTCAAGAGGGATAAATTGTGCCAGCTCGTCAAGCTGCTGCTGCAGGTGATTCACTTTTTCCGGTACAACTTCCAGACGATAGGTGGGTAAATTATCCGCCAGCAGGATGCCGTTCCGGTCATAAATGAGCCCCCGTGCCGGGGGCAGGGGCGTGGTTTTGATGCGGTTGGCTTCCGAACGCGCCTTCAGGTCTTCGTGGTGGATAATTTGCAAGTAAAAAAATCGACCGTTCACCAGCCCCAGAGCCAGAATGATTATCATCAGCGCGCTGATGCTGCGTGACTGGAAAAGTACGGTTTCCTGGTGCGGGTTTTTCAGTTGACGACGAGCCATGATTAACGGCGGCTGCGGGCGTGCAAATGGTCAAGCAGCAGCTTGAGCCAGGGCCAGACAAGGATGCCGGTGAGTACAGGAAGCATGTCTTGGATCCGGGGCTTTTGACCGCTGGCCAGCCAGTCAATCAGCGCCCGAATAAACAGGTCGTTCAATAGCAGTGCGCCCACAATCAGGGCCAATTGCCAGAAACTGGTCATGCGGAACTGGCGGGCGTATTTTCCCACCAGATAGGCAATGACCAACAAGGATAAACTGTGGTTGCCCAGCAAACTGCCGTAGAGAACATCCAACAGCAGCCCATAGAAAAAAGCGGTGAACAGGCCGTTGCGTTCTGGGGCTTCCAGAACCCAGTAAATCAGCACCAGCGCCAGCCAGTAAGGTTGCAGCAGCTTGAGCCAGCCATGGACAGGGACAAGCATCAACACCAGGGCCAATAACAATGTCAGGTGGCGTAAGACCCGGGCAGACATGTGCCACTTGTTGTGATAGGTCCGGCGGTTCATGGGGTGTGTCCTGATTGTGTCGGGATTGCGTCCATCTGCATTGATGGCGAGTGTGTGTCGTCAGTGCGATCCTGAGCGGCTTTGGTGCTTTTTTCCGGCATTTGCGGCCACACCAGCAAAACCTCTTTCAGGTGCTCAAGATTGGCAAAAGGCTGGGCGCTGGCCTGTTGAAAAGCGCCGTTTCTTGAGGGCGTGACAGCGGTAACCCGGGCGACTTTCAATCCCCGGGGAAAAACACCGCCAAAGCCGGATGTAATCAGTATGTCGCCCGGATGAATATCCGCGCTTTTGGCGATTTCCGGCAAAATCAGACGGTGCTTGCCCTGGCCATAGGCGATGCTCCGTTGGCCGCTGCGCAGCACTTCCACTGGCAGGGCATGGCCCGGATCGGTAATCAGTATGACGTGGGCGCTGGCCAGTTCCGTGGTGTCTACCTGGCCGGCCAGTCCGTGTAAGTCCAGAACGGCCTGGCCTGGAAAGACGCCATCGCGCTGGCCCCGGTCAATCATGGCGCGGTGGCGCTGTGTACCGGTGTTGATATTGATGACAAATGCCGCGGTTGTGCGTAAAGGCAGTTGCTCCCGCATGTGCATGAGCCGCCGCAGCCGCTGGTTTTCCTGCTGCAGGACTTCCAGTTGTAACAGGTTCATACGGGCATTGGATAACTGCCGTTTGAGTTCCGTATTGTCTTTAAGCAGGCGCTCCTGACGGGTGAACGCCAGCTCTGCGTTGGCCCACAGTTGTTGGGGCAGGCGCACCACTTGCACCAGGGGATAGGTGAGCGCAGACAAGGTCTGGCGAATCGGCCGGCCAATATGCGTGTGATAATCCAGAACCATCAGCAGGATACATGCCAGTTCGAGAAGCAGGAAGCGAAACAGCGGCAGCTCAGTGAGGTGGGTTTCGCGAGTGGCTGACATGTGGTGACGAATTCCCGGGCTGGTAGTGACCGTCTGGTTGAATCGCTAGCGGTTAAAAGTAAAAAAATCAGTGCCTTGTTCGTCCATGATTTCCATGGCGCGACCGCCGCCGCGGGCCACACAGGTCAGGGGGTCATCGGCGGTAATCACCGGCAGGCCGGTTTCTTCCGATATGAGTTTGTCCAGGTCCGTCAGCAAGGCGCCTCCGCCTGTGAGCGCAATACCCCGTTCGGCCACATCGGCGCACAGCTCTGGCGGTGTTTGTTCCAAAGCGGTTTTGACCGCTTGCACAATGCCGGTGAGTGGCTCATGCAGGGCCTCGAGGATTTCGGCATTGGTGATACTGAACTGGCGCGGAACGCCTTCGGCCAGGTTGCGGCCAGACACTTCAATGGTTTTGACTTCCTCAGAAGGATAGGCGCAGCCGATTTCCTTTTTGATGCGCTCGGCGGTGGCCTCGCCAATCAGGGTGCCATAACTGCGGCGCACATAGGAGATAATCGCATCGTCGAACTTGTCGCCGCCGATTTTGACTGAGGCCGAATAGACAATGCCGTTGAGCGAGAGCACCGCCACCTCGGAGGTGCCGCCACCGATATCCAGCACCATGGAGCCGCGAGCTTCGTTGATGGGGATGCCCGCGCCGATAGCGGCGGCCATGGGTTCCTCAATCAGTTGCACATCGCTGGCGCCAGCGCCATAGGCGGATTCTTCAATGGCTTTGCGTTCCACCTGGGTGGAACCGCATGGCACGCAGATCAAAACGCGTGAGGAAGGTTTTAGCCAGCGATTGGAGTGGACCTTGCGGATAAAGTGCTGCAGCATGGCCGATGTCATGTCAAAGTCGGCGATAACGCCGTCTTTCAGTGGACGAATGGTGCTGATATGGCCCGGTGTGCGCCCCAGCATCATTTTGGCGTCCATACCCACAGAGGCGATGTCCTTGGGGCCGGCAATGCCGCGGTCCATGCGTACGGCCACCACCGAAGGCTCATCCAGAACGATGCCGTGTTCTTTCATGTAAATAAGCGTATTGGCCGTGCCCAGGTCAATGGACAAGTCATTGGAAAACAAACTGCGAAATTTTTTAAACATGGCGTTTTTTTACTGTCCTTGGGTTTCCTCGGGAAGGGCGTTTTGGGCGTTACTTGAGGTTTCGCCCTTGTGCTTTCGATGGCATAATAGGCGCTTTGCCGCGGGTGTTCCGAGGTGTGGTTCACAAAACGCGGTTCCACGGAATTTGGGGTTATTTTATGACAATTACCCGTCAAGATGTTGAACAAATTGCCGCCTTGGCCAAACTGCGTCTGGCGCCGAAGGATATTGACAGTGTACGTGATTCGCTGAATCAGGTCCTGTCTTTGGTTGACCGGATTCAGACAGCCGATGTGGCTGCGGTTGTGCCCATGCGCCACCCGCGGGATGCCACCCAGTCGCTTCGTGCCGACCGGGTTAGTGAAAGTTCCCGCAAAGCCGAGCTGATGGCGCTGGCGCCGGCCACTGACGGCGATTACTATCTGGTTCCCAAAGTGGTGGATACAGAATGACGGCGCCCTGGCACCAGGGACTGAAAACCCTGTCTGGGCAATTACGCCGTGGGGAGCTATCCGTGGCGGAGCTGGTCGCCGAAAGCCGTCAGGCGGTGCAGAAGGTCGCGCATTTGAATGCGTTGATTAGCCGCGCTGATGACGAGGCCGTTGAACACCAGGTTAATCTGGCGCAACAGGCGCTGGACAAGGGCACAGCCGGTGTACTGACTGGCGTGCCGCTGGTGCATAAAGACATTTTCTCCACTCGCGGGTTGCGGACAACCTGCGCTTCGCGCATGCTGGCCGATTATGTGCCGCCCTTTGACGCGACCGTGGTGGCGCGGCTGAAAACCGCCGGTATGGTGACACTTGGCAAGGCCAATATGGATGAGTTTGCCATGGGCTCATCCAATGAAAGCTCTTATTTCGGCCCGGTTAAAAATCCCTGGGACAACCAGCGGGTTCCCGGCGGTTCATCCGGGGGTTCGGCGGCGCTGGTGGCCGCTGGTGTGGTGCCGGTGGCCACTGGCTCGGATACCGGCGGTTCCATTCGCCAACCGGCGGCTTTGTGCGGTGTCACCGGCATCAAGCCGACCTACGGCCGCGCCTCGCGTTACGGCATGATTGCCTTTGCTTCCAGTCTCGATCAGGCTGGCGTGTTCGCCCGTCAGGCCGAGGACTGTGCGCTGGTGCTGTCAGCCATGTGTGGCCATGATCCACTGGACTCCACCAGTGACGCCAGTGGCCCGGTGGACTATTCGGCCGCGCTGAATGACTCCCTGACCGGGCTGCGTGTTGGTATCCTGCCACAATGGCTGGCCAATACCGAAGCCGGGGTCGCCGCTGCGCTGGAGGCTGTGCAGCAGCAGTTGCAAAAACTGGGCGCGGAAATTCAGGAGGTGACGCTGCCGACAGCCGATCTGGCCATTGCCGCCTATTATATTCTGGCCCCGGCAGAGGCCTCGGCGAATCTGGCGCGTTTTGACGGGGTGCGTTACGGCCACCGTTGCCAGCAACCGGAAAATCTGGATGACCTGTATTGCCGCAGCCGCTCTGAAGGGTTTGGCGAAGAGGTCAAACGCCGGATACTGGTGGGCACCTGGGCTTTGTCGGCGGGTTATTACCAGGCCTACTATCATCGGGCGCAGCAGGTTCGCCGACTGATTGCAGAAGACTTTGCCCGGGTGTTTCAGTCTGTGGACCTGCTACTGGCGCCGGTCACGCCTGAAACAGCCTTCAGACTGGGCGAAAAGGCCGACCCGGTCAGCTTGTATCAGGCTGATGTGTTTACCATTCCCGCCTCGTTGGCTGGTTTGCCGGGCTTGTCCATGCCTGCGGGCTTTAGCCAGGGTTTGCCGGTGGGTGCGCAGCTCATCGGGCCGCATTTCAGTGAAGCGCGCCTGCTGAACGTGGCCCATCAGTTCCAGCAGCACAGTGACTACCACCAGCAGTTACCGGAGGCGCGACAATGACAGCAAGTGGCAAGCAGCAGTGGGAAGCCGTCATCGGGCTGGAAATTCATGTGCAGCTGAAAACCGACAGCAAGCTGTTTTCCGGCAGTGCCACGGCCTATGGCGCCGAGCCCAACAGTCAGGTGAGCTGGCTGGATGCGGCCTTGCCCGGCACCTTGCCGGTGGTGAACGAACAAGCGATTCGCTATGCTGTGCGTTTCGGTCTGGCCGTGGATGCCCGTATCAATCGGGAAACCGTGTTTGCGCGCAAAAACTATTTTTACCCGGATTTGCCCAAAGGCTATCAGATTTCCCAAATGGATCGCCCCATTGTGGAAGGCGGCCATATTATGATTAGCTTGCCGGACGGCAGCCAGAAGCGCATTGGGCTGACCCGCGCGCACCTGGAAGAGGACGCCGGCAAATCCATTCATGACATTTACCCCCAATACAGCGCCATCGACCTGAATCGGGCGGGTACGCCGTTGATTGAGGTGGTCAGTGAACCGGATATGCGCAGCGCGGCCGAGGCGGTGGCTTATATGCGCCAGGTTTATACGCTGGTGACCCACCTGGGCATCTGCGATGGTAATTTGCAGGAAGGTTCCTTCCGCTGTGATGCCAATGTGTCGGTACGACCGGCAGGCAGCCAGACACTGGGCACACGCACCGAGCTGAAAAATATCAACTCCTTCCGTTTTGTGGAACGGGCCATCAAACATGAAATTGCGCGCCAGATCCGGGTGCTGGAAGCCGGTGGGCGGATTGTTCAGGAAACCCGCCTGTACGATGCCGACAAGGACGAAACCCGCGCCATGCGCTCCAAGGAGGCGGCCAATGATTACCGTTATTTTCCCGACCCGGATTTATTGCCGGTGCACGTCAGCGCGGCGCTGATTGACGCCGAAAAGGCGCAATTGCCCGAGCTGCCCCAGGAAAAAATCAACCGCTATACCCAGTCGTGGGGGTTGAAGTCGGCAGAGGCACGGATATTGGCCGAAGACGCTGCTGCCAGCGCTGTGTTTGAATCTTGCGTGGCCGCCATGCAGCACCCGCAACCGGTGCTGGCCGCTCGCTGGTTGCTGGGGGAGGTCAGCGCCTTGCTGAATCGCGACGGGCTTGACTGGCCAGCCTTGCCGGTTGCCCCGGTGCGTTTGGCCGGTTTGCTGGATGCGGTGGCCAGTGATACCATTTCCCACAAGACCGGCAAAACCGTGCTGGAAAAAATGTGGGATCACGCTGATGTGACGGCCGCAGAAATCATCGAGCGTGAAGGGCTGGCGCAAATGTCTGACAGCCAGGCGCTCGCCGAATTGGTGGACAAGGTTTTGGCGGACAATCCGAAACAAGTGGCTGACTACCGGTCTGGTAACGACAAGCTGTTCAACTTTTTTGTGGGACAAGTGATGAAAGCCACCCGCGGCACCGCCCATCCGGCGGAACTGAAAACCCTTCTTGAAGACAAACTCAACACCTGATAAAGGACTTTTCTATGACTCAAGCTGTCACCGGCCCGGCAAAAAACCAGGCGCTAATTTGCGGCTCATTGGCCTATGACACCATCATGGTGTTTAATGACTATTTCAAGAACCACATTCTGGCCGACCAGATTCACAAGCTGAATATTGCTTTTTTGGTTCCGGACATGCGCCGGGAGTTTGGCGGTGTGGCGGGCAATATTGCCTACAATCTCAAGCTGCTGGGTGGTCATCCGGTCCCCATGGGGGTGGTGGGCAAGGATTTTCAGCCTTACCGGGAACGCTTCGAACGTTTGGGCATTCCCTTGCATGCGGTAAAGGAGTGTCCTGAGGAGTTTACCGCCCAGGCTTTTATTACGACGGACATGGATAACAACCAGATTACCGCCTTTCATCCCGGTGCCATGAATTACAGTCATGACAACCATGTTTCCCAGGTGGCGGATATCAGTATTGGTATTGTGGGCCCGGATGGCCGTGAAGGCATGATTCAGCATGCCACGGAATTTGTGGAATGCGGTATTCCTTTTATTTTCGATCCCGGCCAGGCCATGCCGTTGTTCGACGGCGATGACTTGAAACGTTTTATTGAACAGGCCACCTGGATGGCGGTGAACGACTATGAATATGAAATGGTGGCCGAACGCACCGGCTGGGATGCCCCCCGGATAGCCCGCCATCTGGATGCCTTGTTTGTGACCCGTGGTTCCAAGGGGTCGGAAATCTTTACCGAGGGTACCAGCTACCATATTCCGGTGGTGGAGGCCGAGTGTATCAAGGACCCCACAGGCTGTGGTGATGCGTATCGCGCCGGCTTGCTTTATGGGCTAATGAATGGCCTGGATATCCAAACCACTGGCCGCATTGCCTCGTTGCTTGGTAGTCTAAAAATCGCTTCTGCCGGTACCCAAAACCACAGTTTCAACCTGGACGAATTTCATGACTGCTTCAAAAAAGAGTTTGGTTATAGGTTCTAACCTTTCGTGTTGCGCTTGCGAAGCCATGGTTCATCTGCCACAATGATGGGCAGTATTTTTTACAGAACAAGTCATGATCGATCGAGATGGTTTTCGCCCCAATGTGGGCATCATCCTGCTCGGCGACAACGGAAAGGTATTTTGGGCCAAGCGCATCCGGGATGCGGGCTGGCAGTTTCCCCAGGGAGGCATCAACCCTGACGAGACACCCGAACAGGCCATGTATCGGGAGCTTTATGAAGAAGTTGGACTCACACCTGACCAGGTACGCATACTGGGTGTAACTCCAGGCTGGTTGCGTTACCGGTTGCCGAAAAGATTGCAGCGCACGCATAGCAAGCCGCTGTGCGTGGGGCAAAAGCAGGTCTGGTTTTTATTGCGACTGATGGCCGATGAGCAGTCGGTGAATCTTCATGCCACCAATCACCCGGAATTTGGCCGTTGGCGCTGGGTGCATTACTGGTATCCGGTTAACCATGTGGTGCCCTTCAAGCGCAATGTTTATCAGCAGGCTCTGAAAAAACTGGAGCCATTTGCCCGGAAACATTGGGCGTCGCTGGGGGTGAAGCCACCGCCGCGCCTGCGGCGTTCGCGGTCAGTTTACTCCACCCATCCGGGGGCGAAAACCCGCCGCCGCAAAAAATACCGCTCCAACCAGAAGGCGGGAAATCATAACCCGCCAAACCGGCCGGGTGTAAAAGCCAAATCCGCGCCAGAAAACGCCACTGGCCGCTCTGAAAAAAATTAAAAGAATGAGCCAGACACCCAAGCACATATTGTTGGCAGTCAGCGACCGCGATATTCAGGACCTTAAAGCGGCCTTGCAACAGCAAGCCCCGGAAATGAGGGTTTATACGCTGGAAGATAACTTTCCTGCCGCGTCCATTGACTTTGCGGTGTTGTGGAAACAGCCTGAGGGTCTGTTGGCGCAGCTGCCCGCCTTGCAGGGAATAACCTCCCTGGGCGCGGGAGTGGATTTTATTCTCAATGACCCGGCGCTGCCGCCAGATATCCCGGTGGCACGCATTGTGGCGGTGGATCTGAAGCAGCAAATGGCGCAGTATGTGACCGCTGTCGTCACCCGTTTCCACCGACGTTTCCCCGAGTTTGAGCAGCAGCAGAAAGCCAGGCAATGGCGGGTTTTGCCGGTAGCGCCAGCCCCTGTCGTCGGTTTCGCCGGCTTTGGCCAATTGGGTGCTTTCGTGGCTGAGTCCTTACGCCCTTTGGGTTATCGTATCGCCAGTTGGACACGGCAGACAAAAACCGCTGCCGATATGTCATTTGTTGGGCAGGAAGGCTTGCGGCAACTGGTTGAGCAGAGCGACTTTGTAATCAATTTGCTGCCTTTGACAGCAGCCACCAGGGGAATTTTCAATAGCCAGACTTTCGCCTGGATGCAACAACGAAAACCAGTATTTGTACACGCAGGGCGCGGCCCGCAAGTGATTGAAAGCGACCTGATACGCGCCCTGGACGCGGGTTGGTTGAGCCACGCGGTCATGGATGTTTTCAATACCGAACCGTTGCCGGCTGAGTCTCCTTTATGGACCCATCCGGCCATTACCATCACACCGCATCTGGCGGCGCGTTCGGATGCGTATCAAACTGCCGCGGCCATTGTCCGGCAATGCCGGGCACTGGCCGCAGGCCAGCCCATGCCCTTGCAGATTGACCGGCACAGGGCGTACTAGCGCATTTTGGCCATCACTGAATCATAATCGTAAAGCAGCGTCACGGCTGATTTAACCAAACCTTAACGGTGCTTTGCGAAAGCCCTCACATTTTTTCTATGCCAATGGCGCTAGGCTAGTGTTGCTTTGACACAAGAGTGCGCCCATGAAACCTTTTGCCAACCATTGTCTCGACCGCCTGGGGTACGGCCCCCGCACCGGCGCGGGTCAAAATGACATTGCCCTCTTTAATCAGATGGGCGCTAATGACGACCAGCGTTTGCAAGCCTGGGTGGAATACCAGCTAAACTGGGCCGCCATTCCTGATAGTGACCTGAACAGCCGCATTGCCGCAGGCGGGTTTACCACCTTGAATAAAACGCTGGTGCAAATGTGGACCGATCACCATGTCAATGGCTCCGACCGGTACCGTCCGGCCAAGGACAGCGAACACCTGATGATTGGTCGGGGCATTTTTAGCAACCGCCAATTGCTGGAAGTGATGGCGGACTTTTGGCATAACCACTTCAATGTCTATTCGCGCAGTTTTTATGCGGGTTCTTCCTTTACGTCCTGGGACCGGGATGTGATTCGTCCGCCGGTGAGCGGCCATCCCCGCCCGGCGGGTTTTGAAAACGGCCACCTGTTTGGCAATTTCCGGCAATTGCTGGAATTGTCTTCACGCCATGTGGCCATGCAGTATTACCTTGACAATTACATTAACGAACAAGGCAGCCCCAATGAAAACTACGCCCGGGAGGTCATGGAACTGCACACGTTGGGCGCCATGAACTATATTAGCCTGGGCGACCCGGCCAGCGTGCCACGCATTGATGTGCAATTGCCCTGGGGCGCAGGTGGCAGTGATGTGACCGTACAGCTGGCGGAAAAATATGTGGATGACGATGTCTATGCCGCCATGCGCACGCTGACTGGCTGGAAAATCAAGGATCGCTCCAACTCCGCCAGCAGTAACTTCGAGGACACCGGCGAGTTCTTTTTTTATGAAGACTGGCACGACAAGTTCGAAAAAACCATCCTCGGAAAGTATTGGGGTAATTTTGAGCCCACGCCCCAGGATATTGGCCAGTTTTTCGATATGCTGGCATATCACCCTGGCACGGCGCTGCACATCGCCACCAAATTGTGCCAGCGTTTTATTTCGCCTAACCCGCCACAGGCCGCTATTGATCTGGTTCGTGATGCTTTTCTTAACAACCGCTATGCGCCTGACCAATTGGCGCAAACTTACCGGGCCCTGTTTAACTCCAGTTATTTCAAGGATCCGGCTGTGTTTGGCGCATTGTTCAAGCCGCCTTTGCATGCCTTTATTTCTGCCATGCGCGTGTGTGAAGGCACTTTTATGCCTTCCCCCAATTTTCCTGACGAAGGCACAGTCATGTATTTGCTGCGGCGGGCTGGGCAACACCCTTTTTGGTGGAAAGCGCCCAATGGCTATCCCCAGGCGGGTGCTTACTGGCAAGGCAGCATGAGCCTGGTCAACACCATGCGGGCTTTTGACTGGGTGATTGACCGCAATCCGGGTACGCCCACCACGCTGGTGCCAGTATTGGAAACCACCCTGAATGCGTCCAGTGCAGACTTGCCCTCGCACACGCCCAATAACATCGCCGCATTCTGGCTGAAAAAGATTCTGGGCTATGAGCCGGCCGGCGGCTGGCTGGGTGACCCGCTACACACCACCGTACGCGATTTCATGCGTCTGGACCCTTATGACCCCACCCAGTGGCCGGCGGATATCCCCATACCGGATATTTCCAGTAATAACAGCCCGCATTACTGGCATGAACGTTTGCGTGCGCTGGTCAAACTGATTCTCGCCAGCAGCCAATTTCTGAACAGGTGATTCCATGACAACTCGCAGACAATTTCTTCAAGGCTCCGCCGCCGCACTGGCGTTGGCCTCCAGCCGTGTGACTCTGGGCTGGGCCCCGGGAACATCCCGCGCTGGTGGTGACATCAACGCGCATAATGGCAAAACGCTGGTGGTGCTGTTTTTTCGGGGAGGCATGGATGGCCTGAATATGCTGATTCCGCGCACTGATATTCATCGCAGTGAGTATGAAAGCAAACGCCCCAATTTGCAGGTGCCCTTGAGCAAAATCCTTAACCTGAACGGCGCGTTTGGGCTGCCTGACGCTGTGCCGGAATTGCATCAACTCTATCAAAATGGCGATTTGGCCATGATTCACGCGGTCGGCATGCCCGATGGTCTGGGTTCCCGCAGCCATTTTGACTCCCAGAAAATGTTTGAGCTGGGTACCCCCGGTGACACCAGTATTGGCACGGGCTGGCTGGCGCGGCATTTGCAAAGCACCGGCAATGTGCCACCTGCGGCCAGTGTCACCAGTATGGCCACCGGTAATCCGCCCACCAGCCTGGCCGGGGAAAGCGAAGTCATGTCCATTGATGATCCGGGCAGCTTTCATCCCAACTCAGGCCGTTATCAGGAGGAGCACCTCCAGTATCTGCGCTTGTTACACAGCGGTTCCACGCCGCTGGACCTGGCCATGCAGTCGGCCGCTGATACCGTAGAGCTGGTTCAGACCCTGAACCTGGATATTCCGCAGTTTTACCCCAATACCTCCCTGGCCGATGATTTGGGGCTGGTGGCGCAGGTCATCAAACAGGACATTGGCCTGCGCGTGGCCTCGGTGGATTTTGGTGGCTGGGACACCCATGAAAACCAGGGTTCCGGTGGCGCCGGAGGATATTTTGACCGGTTGGCCCAGGTGTCGGCGGCAGTGGGCGCGTTTTTTACTGATTTGCAGAACAGCGGATTAATGAATGATGTGGTTCTGGTGACCCAGACCGATTTTGGCCGCCGGGTGCGTGAAAACGGCAACAAGGGCACTGACCATGGCACCGCTCAAGTCATGATGGTGGCCGGCGGCGCGGTCAATGGCGGACAGGTTTACGGCAGCTTTCCGGGTATTAGTGATACTGACCTGTATCTGAATACCGATTTGCGCGCCACCACTGACTTTCGCTTGCCGTTAAGCGATCTGGTGCTGAATTTTCTGGGCAATCCCAATACTGATGTGGTTTTCCCCGGCTATACCGGCCCCACTTCCATGGGACTGGTGCCCACCGACGCCATTTTTGCCAGTGGTTTTGACTAGCGCAGAATAACCATTGGTGCCTGGCTTGAGTAGCCTTATGACTGCGGGTTTTTGCTGAGTTTGGCAAATTTGGCTGCCAGTACTTTGGTGCCAAAGTCCTGAAATGCCACTGCAATCTGGGTGTGGTCGCCTTGCCCGGTGATTTCCATAACCACGCCTTCGCCAAATACGGGATGGTGAACGCTTTCACCAAGCTGGAAGCGGGCGAACTCGGGCAACTGGCTGGCAGAAGGCGTGTCGCCAGTGGCGCTTGTGTCCGGTGTTGACGAACGCCCCCAGTGGCCGAAGGCGCTATTTGGCTGGCCATAAATATTGCCGGCAATCTGATGCACCAGCTTTTGGGGGATTTCGCGCAAAAACTGTGACGGTCGGGCGGCGGTGGTTTTGCCATGCAATCGCCGGGAAGTGGCGTAGGTCAGATAGAGCTTCTTTTCTGCCCGGGTAATGCCCACATAGCACAGGCGGCGTTCTTCGGCCAGTTGTGCCGGGTCTTCATCCAGAGCGCGCTGGTGGGGGAACAAACCTTGTTCCAGCCCAATCATGAACACCGTGGGAAATTCCAGCCCTTTGGCGCTGTGCAGGGTCATGAGCTGTACAGCGGGCTGGTCTTTGTCGCTCTGGTCACCGGCGTCCAGGGAGACCTGAGCCAGAAACGAGGCCAGCAGAGACAAGCCGGCCTGGGCGTCTTCTTCGGGTTGATGGAAGTTTTCTGCAGCGTTAATCAATTCTTCAATGTTTTCCAGCCGGGTGATGGATTTTTCCGGGGGTTCTTTCAGGTAATGATCTTTCAGACCGCTGCGCTCCACAATATTTTCCAGCCGTTGATGCAGGGGCGTTTCGCTGCTGTTTGCATGGTTGTCCGAGGGCTCGCTGTCTTGCGCCAGTTCATCGATAAGGTTGACAAAGGCGGCCAAGGCGGTGGCCGCGCGCGTGGTGAGTTTTTTATGCTGCAACAGTTGCAGGCTGGCGTCCCACAGGCTAATGCGCTCATAAGCGGCCACTGAGCGAATATGGTCCAGGGTCTTTTTGCCCAGACCACGGGTGGGAGTGTTAATAACGCGCTCATAGGCCACATCATCGTGGCGATTGTTTATCAGCCGGGCATAGGCCAGCACATCCTTGATTTCCAGCCGTTCAAAAAATCGCAAGCCGCCATAAACCCGGTAGGCGATGCCGCGTTTGAGTAATGCCTCCTCGATCAGGCGTGACTGGGCATTGGAGCGGTACAGCACAGCGATGCCATCCGGGGACTGGCCCGAGGCCATGGCCTGTTCAATTTCATCGCCCACAAAAGCGGCCTCGTCGTATTCGGAGTAGGCGCCATAGACCTGAATTTTTTCGCCGTCCTCACCATCAGTCCACAGTTGTTTGCCCAGCCGTTGTTTATTATTGGCGATAACGGCATTAGCGGCGGCCAGAATGGTGCCGGTAGAGCGGTAGTTTTGCTCCAGACGAAAAGACCGGGCGGCGGGGAAATGACGGGTAAAGTTCAGAATGTGATCCACCCGGGCGCCGCGCCAGGCATAGATGCTCTGGTCATCGTCACCCACCACCATGACAGCATTGTCTTCGCCGGCCAGCAGCCGGATAAAGGCGGACTGAATGCTGTTGGTGTCCTGAAATTCATCCACCAGAATGTGTTTGAAACGCTGCCGGTAATGGGCCAGAATGTCGGCATTGTTCAGCAGCAGTTCGTGGGCGCGCAGCAACATTTCGGCAAAGTCCACCGCGCCGGTGCGTTGCAAATGGTCATCATAAGCCTGATAGATGCGAATCCACTGACTGGTCATGTCGTCGCCAAAATCATCAATGGACCGGGGGCGGATGCCTTCGTTTTTCTTGCCGTTGATATAGCCTTGCACATGCCGCGGCGGCCATTGCTTTTCATCCAGCTCCAGGTCAGACAGGACCCGGCGGATCAGGCGGTATTGGTCTTCGCTGTCGAGAATCTGAAAGTTTTGCGGCAACCGGGCTTCTTCGTGGTGGCGCGAGAGCAGGCGCAAGGCGATGCCATGAAACGTGCCAATCCACAGGTTCTGTGTGGGGCGGTTAAGGATCTGGCCGATACGGTGGCGCATTTCCGCGGCTGCCTTGTTGGTAAAGGTGACCGCCAGAATGCTCCAGGGAGAAATCCCTTCGGCTGCCAGCAACCAGGCCACTCGGTGGACCAGTACGCGGGTTTTACCGGATCCGGCACCAGCCAGCACCAGGGCGTGACGGGCGTCGGTGGAGACGGCTTCCTGCTGGGCAGGATTCAGGCGCTCGAGAATCTGTTGAGGGTGCATGGTTTATTCTGCATTCCAGCCGCCAATGAGGCGTTGCCGGTTTTTGTTGGTAAGGAGTTTATTGACCACATTGAGCCTCAATTGGCTGCCAAAAACGGATTTCAGATATTCGGGTATGGTGTTCATGGCCGCCGGTGTCAGCGGGTAGAGATGCTGCAGGTGTTGGCCTTCATCCTGGCTGAGAGTCCAGGCCACTGGGCCGATACCCGGCACATGGTGTTCGGTGACGGTCACCACCCGGTTTTCATCAATGGGGGCATGGATTTCGGTAAAAAAATCCTCGGCCACCACTTGCTGGTTGATGCCGCCCAGACAGATTTTTTCTTCTGGTTCCGGCCAGCGTTTGGGTAAGTATTGGCGCACATCCAGACCGTGCGCCTGCATGACAGCGGTGGCCTGGCGTTGGCGCTGCAGCCAGCGCAGCCAGCCTTTGCTTCGCTCATGGGCGCCCATGGTCGCCCCGGGTCCATGGGCGGTCCAGAAATCAAAGCTGAAAAACGGCGAGAACACCATATTCTGATAAAGAAAATACTCATTGTGGAACGGACTGTGCTGGCGTAACCGGGGTGCCTGATTGAATAACGCGGTTTCAATGACTTCCCATTCCGGCAGAAACCCGGCATGTTCGAACTGTGTCCGCATCATGGCCGCCATGTCCAGCAGGCTGAGAAAATTGGCGTGTTCAACAGGTGTTCCCAAGGCTTGGCTGAGCTGTTGAGTGGCTCGGGGCGACAATAAGCCGCGGTCCATTAATTGGGCCTCGAAGCGCTTGGCCATGTGGTGGTCGTCAGTGGTCAGTACAAAGGGCAACACCAGTAAGGGCGCCAGATGGTGTTCCGGGCCTGTTTCCAGCCCTTTGGGCAGTTCGCCTTGTGTATTGCAGCCAATGGTGAGTAATGTGCCCTTGTTTTCCTCACCACTGGTGGCCGCTTGCAGATACTGAAGCAGGTGAATAAAGCGGGGGAAGCCTGGTTGCAGCCATTCGGCCGGGTCATATAAAGCAGCCACCAGCGCCATCTCTGCTGCTGGCCGGGTCGCCGGTGTATCCTGCGCTGACAGGGCCGCGGCCAGTTCCATAGACAGGGTGCGGCCCAATGCCTGGGCCTTGGTCTTCTCCACCGCCTGGGTTTGTAGCGGTACCGGCGGGCGCTCAATGGCGATGAGCCCGCGCAGGGTGCAGGCAGTGGCGGATGTGTTGGAAGTGTTCATAGCGAAGGCATTATAACGCTTTCAGCGGCTTGAGCCATTTTACGGGCCAGAGTGGGAAAATCAGCTATGGCTGAGAATTTTCTGGCGGAGAGGCAACATCATTCTGGCGGGTTTCGAACCAGGATTGTAAAGTTCGGGCCAGGTCTTCCTTGCCGCTGCCGCGCATGGCTGAAAAGGTCTGAACGCTGGCGCTGGGCGCCAATGTGTGCAGCTCTCGCTCCACGGCCATGAGCGTTTGCTTGATTTTGCCGGATTTGAGTTTGTCGGCCTTGTTCAGCAAGACATGCGCCTTGAGCCCGTTGGCGTGCGCCCAGGCCAGCAGGTTGCGGTCAAATTCTCGCAGTGGATGGCGAATATCCATGACCACAATCAGACCGATAAGACTTTGGCGCTCGGTGAGATAACGGTTGATTTCCTGTTGCCAGTGCGCCTTGACCTTGGCAGGCACCTTGGCATAACCGTAGCCGGGCAAGTCCACAATGCGCTTGTTGTTGCCCAGGTCAAAAACATTTAACAGTTGGGTTCTTCCCGGGGTTTTACTGGTTTTGGCCATGCGCTTGTCGCCGGTCAGGCTGTTCAGCGTGGTGGACTTGCCCGCATTGGAACGGCCGGCAATGGCGATTTCCATGCCTTCATCCGGTGGTAGTTGACTGACTTTGTGGGCGCTGGTCAGGTAACGGCAGTTTCTGAAAAGTTGGCTCATAATGCCCGCTGCAAAAGGCCGATGGTATCATTGGCGGCAGGATACTGGCAACGCATAAGTGTGGGTACCGGAGCACGTGGGCGGTCACACTCTCTTTTTCCGAAAGTTACAGCCTCCCGAGTGCGGTTTTTCCATGCAAACAAGGCGCATGAAACCGCATCATCCAGTATAATGGCTGTTTTCGTGTTAACTCGATTCTTTTGACCGCTCAAGGGGCAAGTAATGAAGAAAACAATTCTGGTTTTAAGTGCGGCACTGGCCGTGTTTGCCGTTCAGGCTGAAAAAAACCCGTTGGCTATTGGCGATGCCGCGGCCGGAAAGGCCAAGGCGGCCACTTGTGCCGCTTGCCATGGCGCCGACGGCAATAGCGTCAATCCCGTGTGGCCAAAATTGGCCGAACAGCATGCCCTGTACTTGCATCGTCAATTGCAGTTGTTCAAGCAAGGCCTGCGTCCAGGAACGAGCATGCCGGGCATGGCCGCGCCGTTGAGTGAACAGGATATGGCGGATCTGGCGGCTTATTTTGAAAGCCAGAAGCGCCAGCCAGGCCTGGCCGACGAGGCCTTGATTGAGCTGGGTCGGCGGGTGTACCATGGCGGCAATCTGAAAACCCATGTGCCAGCTTGCGCTGCCTGTCACGGCCCGGCAGGTGAAGGCAATCCCTTGTCCAAGTATCCGTCACTGGCCAGCCAGCATGCCGCTTATGTGGAAGAACGCCTGAAAGCGTTTCGCGCTGGCGAAACCTGGGGCGATGCCGAGGATGCCAATGGCAAAATCATGGCGGAGGTGGCCAAAAATATGACCGATGAAGAAATCAAGGCGGTGGCCTCCTATGTGCAGGGTCTGCACGCGGCAGAATAGCGCCCTGGCAAGGTATTGAAAGTCTGTTGATGGATGAAAAAGCCCCTTTCATGTGGGGCTTTTTCTGTTGTGCGACCCGAAAGGTCCAGAACGCATTGGTTTTTTTATGGTCTCACAGAAGGCTTTGGCCTACAATGATGGCCATTGTGTTTCTTAACCGTGCTGTTTACTCAGGAGTCAAGGCATGAAAAAACGTTTTTCAATTTTTTTGGTGATCGCATCTCTGTTGTTCCTCAATGCCTGCCAGAGCAGTGAGCAAAACACCGCTGCCTCCGGGGGTGAGGCCGCCGCAGCCCAAGCCGTTGAAAAAGCACCGGTTCAACCCCGGCCTCAGCCAGCCAAAGAAACCTCTAGTAGTCAGGCGGCCTCTGCTGCGCCAGCTTCAACCGTAGCGGTCGCAGGCGATGACAAGGCCATGCAAAAAATGGTGCCTTACGAGGAAGGGGTGCATTACACCAAGCTGCCCCGGCCTTTTGATACCGGGGAGAAAAATTACGTCGTGGTCTATGAGTTTTTTGGTTATACCTGCCCGCATTGCAGCAACTTTCAGCCTTATATGAATCCATGGCACAAGCGGCTGCCGGACAATGTCAAACTGGTGCGCGTGCCGGTGGTGTTTCATTCGTCCTGGGAACCATATGCGCGGGCCTATCACACTGCCGAGATGATGGGCATTGCGGAAAAAACCCACCAGGCCATGTTTGACGCGATTCACAAGGAAAGAAAGGGAATGCGCACCATCGAAGACATGGCCCAGTGGTATCACGACAAATTCGGTGTCGACAAGGGTGAATTTTTGTCCACAGCCAAGTCGTTTGCCATCGAAAGCAAAATGGCTCAGTCAGAGCGTATGCGCGCGGCCATGAATGTGACCTCCACTCCCACATTGGTGATTGATGGCAAGTACAAGCCCAACCCGCGGGCTTTGGGTTCCCATAAAGCCGTTTTGCAGGCCAGTGATTACCTGGTTCAACGCAGTTTGCAAGAAAAGGGGCTGGCCGGAAAAGCTGCTGAATAAATGAGCGCCACCCGTTTTTGAGCGCTTCACCACAGTGTTGACGAGTATATGGCCCTGGTGGCCGCCTGCGGCGTCCATCGGGCCATATGCATGCAGGCTGATCATTATCCTGGATTTTCCTGGTGAATAAATCCGGTTTTTCCCTGCCTTTTCGGCTAAAATGCCGCAGAATTTCCATTTCTGACTTTCCCATCAATTCGAGGTTGTTATGCGCATTGGCATCCCCAAAGAAACCAAAACCCTGGAAGGCCGCGTGGCCTTGGTGCCCGCTGCTGCGGCTGATTTGGTCAATGCCGGTCATGAAGTGTTCATTGAGCACGACGCCGGTGTCAAAAGCGGTTTTTCTGACAGTGACTATGAGGCGGTTGGCGTCACGATAAAACCTGATGCGGCCACGCTTTATGAAGCCGGTGAAATGATTGTCAAGGTTAAAGAACCCATTGAAGGAGACTTGCAGCATCTGCGTCGCGACCACTTGCTCTTTTGCTACTTGCACTTGGCCGCCGAGCCGGAATTGACCCGGAAACTCCTGGAAATTGGTTTGACCGGGGTGGCGTTTGAAACCGTGGAAGAAGCCGATGGCTCATTGCCTCTGCTGGCGCCCATGAGCATCATTGCTGGCAAAATCGCTACCCAGGTGGGCACCCATCTCTTGCATATACCAGCCGGTGGCAAGGGCGTATTGCTTGGCGGCCTGCCGTCCACAGAACGTGGCAAGGTGGTGGTATTGGGCGCTGGTGCAGCTGGCGGCAATTCCGCCGCCCTGGCCGCTGCCGGGGGTGCCAATGTGGTGGTTTTTGACAAGCGTCAGGATCGGCTGGCCGAAATGATGGCGTTGGGTGCCAATGTGACGGCTTTATATCCCTACGAAGAACAAGTGGCCAAGGAAATATCTGACGCTGACCTGGTCATCGGAGCGGTGCTGGTGACAGGCGCCAAGGCCCCTCATGTGATTTCCGAGGACATGGTCAAAAACATGCAGCCAGGTTCTGTGATTGCTGATATTTCCGTTGACCAGGGTGGTTGTGTGGAAACCACGCGGCCGACAACCTGGGCAGAGCCCACTTTCGAAAAACATGGAGTCACGCATTTTTCTGTCACCAATATGCCCGGCGCCGTGCCACGCACATCGACCCAGGCCATATCGGCGGCGATTTTGCCCTATGTCCAGCGTTTGGCGCAGCCGGACTGGCAGCAAGTGCCTTCGTTGCGCAAGGGCATTAATGTTGAAAATGGCCAAATTGTTCACCCTGCATTACAATAATTCCCAATCGCTGCGCCCCGATGGCGGAAATATCGGGGTGTGACTGAAGCAGGCCGTGTTATCGTGACAGGGTCATTCGTATTGAGGAATTATCTTGAGCCGGCTTTCTGGACATATTCGTAACCGCCTGCGTGAAAGCGCCTTGTTTATACTGGTGCCTGTGGCGGCTTATGTGCTGCTTTCCCTGTTCAGTTATGATCCTCGGGATCCCGGTTCCTTTGCTGCCTCTGAAGTGACGCACATCCGTAATCTGGGCGGCGTGAGCGGCGCCTGGCTGGCGGATTTTCTGCTTCATCTGTTTGGTTATCTGGCCTATCTTATTCCTTTGGGACTGATTTTTATGGCCTGGCGATTGTATCGTCAGCCTGAAGTCGAGGAACTCACCTGGCTGGATACGGCCATCAAGTTGGGGGGCTTTGTGTCGGCTCTGCTGGCGGGTACCGCGCTGGCGCATTACTATGTGGATACTGGCCAACAGCCCTTTTCCGGTGGCGGTATTCTGGGTGAAATTGTGGGTGTGGCCCTGCACTCGGCCTTTGGACTGCTGGGAGCCACGTTGATTCTGATGGCCGCCTTTCTGGCTGGCATTACCCTGTTTACCGGCTTGTCCTGGATTGCGCTTGTCGACAAGGTGGGCCAGTGGACACTGGCCGGTCTGAAATGGCTGGGCAGTCTGAAAGGCCGGTGGCAGGACTGGCGCGCAGGCCGCCGGGCCCGGGCGGAGCGGGAAATTGTGCGGCAAGTGGATACCCGCAAGCAGCAACAGCGCACACCGCCGGTTATCGAGCCGGCCAAATCCACCGTTGAAGTCAGCAAGCGGGCGGTGGTGGAAAAGCAAATTCCTTTGTTTGAAACCTTGCCCACGGGCAAATTGCCGCCATTGAGTTTGCTGGATGATCCCCCCGCCCAGCAAGAGGGCTATTCCCAGGAAGAGTTGGAGATCTTGTCCCGCCAGGTGGAAATGAAGCTGGCCGACTTCAAGGTGGAAGTCAAAGTGGTGGGCGTATTGCCCGGCCCGGTGGTGACCCGTTTTGAACTGGAGCCGGCCCCGGGCGTGAAAGTCAGCCAGATTGTCAATTTGGCCAAGGATATTGCCCGTGGTTTGTCGGTTGTGAGTGTGCGCGTGGTGGATGTGATTCCCGGCAAGCCCTATATCGGCCTGGAGATTCCCAACACCAACCGGGAAATTGTCTATTTGAGCGAAATTTTACGCTCTGTGGATTTTGACAAAGCGCGTTCGCCGTTGTCGCTGGGGCTGGGCAAGGATATTTCCGGTAGCCCCGTGGTGGTGGATATCGCCAAAATGCCGCATTTATTGGTGGCAGGCACCACCGGCTCGGGCAAGTCAGTGGCGGTCAATGCCATGTTGATCAGCTTGCTGTATAAAGCCACACCTGATGAGGTCAAGCTGATTCTGGTGGACCCGAAAATGCTGGAATTGTCCGTGTATGAGGGGATTCCCCATCTGTTGGCGCCGGTGGTCACCGACATGAAAGAAGCGGCCAATGCCCTGCGCTGGTGTGTGGGCGAAATGGAACGCCGCTATCGCCTGATGTCCGCGCTGGGTGTGCGTAACCTGGCCGGTTATAACCGCAAGGTCAAGCAGGCGCGCGCCGCCGGAGAACCGTTGACGGAACCGTTTTTCGAAGCCGCAGGCGCCGCACCTGGCGAAACCGCCGCAGAACTGGAAACCCTGCCTGCCATCGTGGTGGTGATTGACGAATTTGCCGACATGATGATGATTGTTGGCAAAAAGGTGGAAGAACTTATTGCCCGTTTGGCGCAAAAAGCGCGTGCGGCAGGCATTCACCTGGTGCTGGCCACCCAGCGGCCGTCTGTTGACGTGATTACCGGTTTAATCAAGGCCAATATCCCCACGCGCATTGCTTTTCAGGTTTCTTCCAAGATTGACTCACGCACCATTCTTGATCAGGCCGGTGCCGAGCAACTGCTGGGTCATGGCGACATGTTGTATTTGCCGCCGGGCAAGGCCGTACCAGAACGGGTGCATGGCGCCTTTGTGGATGACCACGAAGTGCATGCGGTGGTGAAATACTTGCAACGGCATCACCAGCCAGCCTATGTGGATGGCATACTGGATGCGGTGCAAATGACCGATGACGGCCAGATGGTGGGGGATAACGGGTTGCCGGAAAAACCTGAAGGAGACACCGACGACCTGTATGACAAGGCTGTATTCGTGGTGACAGAAAGCCGTAAGGCTTCCATTTCCTATGTGCAGCGGCGTTTGCGTATTGGCTACAACCGGGCGGCCCGGATTGTAGAGGAAATGCAGGAAAATGGCGTGGTCAGCGCGCCGGGCCATAATGGCGCCCGTGAGGTTCTGGCGCCGCCACCGCCTTCTGATGACCATTGAGCGGTGCGCGGCCTGATTCATTCATGGTTCACCTTTTTGCGCTATGCTGAACCACTTTCAACGACAGGAGGGTCACCATGGAAAAACCGCGACTTCTTTTGAGCCGCTTAGTGACAGGCGCAGGCGTGTTAGTCTTTTCCGGCTGGTTAATGGCCGCAGGCGTGACAGAAACGGCCAGCCAGGCGTCCCCGCAGCCTATGGATAACACAGATAAGTCTCCCGAAAATCAGCCGGCGGCTGCCACGTCGATAGCCACGGCGCCTTCCAAGAGTGCGTCGAGTGCGTCCTTGGCGCATGCTCGCGGTGTGCTCCAGGGCTTGAGTCAGGGCTTGAGCAGTCTAAAAGCGGATTTTCGCCAGTATCAGCTTGGGCCTGATGGTCGGCATGAAGATATCAATACCGGCACGGTTGCCCTGCAAGCGCCGAATAAATTCCGCTGGCACTACCGTCAGCCACAAGAGCAACTGATTATTGCCACCGGGGATGAGATTCTGATTTTTGATCCCGATTTGGAGCAACTGACAATCAAGCCGCAAAACCAGGACAGCAGCCCAATTTATGTTCTTTTTAATCCCGACCTGATTGACACGCACTACCGCCTGGCCGCCAGCGAGCAAAGAGACGGTTTGTTGTGGGTCAAAATCCTGCCGCTAAAGCCAGCTAACAATGTTCAACAGGTGTGGCTGGGCATCAACGAAAAAACCGGCCAATTACTGCGTATTCATATGCTCGATAATCTCAATCAGACGGTGGTGTTCGAGTTTGACCAGATCCAACGCAACCCTTCCCTTGACAGCAGTTTGTTTCATTTTGACCCGCCTGAAGGGGTCGATGTGGTGCGCGACCAGCCTGCCGGTGGCGAATTTTAACGGTTATGAGCTATCAGCCACTGGCCGACCGCATGCGTCCGCAAACACTGTCCCAGGTGCTGGGCCAGGCGCATCTGACGGCGCCGGACAAGCCCATTGCCGCCAGCCTGGCCGCTGGCCAAATTCATAGCATGATCCTGTGGGGGCCGCCGGGCACAGGAAAAACCACACTGGCGCGCATTATTGCCCGGGAAGCCAAGGCCCGCTGGCTGACCCTTTCGGCGATTCTGTCCGGCGTGGCAGATATTCGCAAAGCCATCAAGCAGGCCGAACACAATCGCGCAGAAGGCTTTCTAACGGTTTTGTTTGTGGATGAAATTCACCGTTTTAACAAGGCCCAGCAGGATGCCTTTTTACCACATATGGAAAGCGGCCTGATCGCACTCATTGGCGCCACCACCGAAAACCCGTCATTTGCGCTCAATAACGCATTATTGTCACGGGCGCGGGTTTATGTGCTCAAACCACTGGATGACAAGGCCCTGATGGCATTGCTGGAGCGCGCCCTGACAGACAGCCAAAACGGGTTGGGTGAGCAACAACTGCGTTTGAGTGTGGCACAGAAACAATCCCTGGTGCAGGCCGCCGATGGTGATGCCCGGAAGCTTCTGGTTTTTCTGGAAATTTTAGCCAGTCTGAACCATGATGGCGTTATCACCGATGAAGCTGTGACTCAGGTGGTTGCCGGACAGCAACGCCGCTTTGATCGTCATGGCGATGTGTTTTACGAGCAGATTTCCGCCTTGCACAAATGTGTGCGCAGCTCCAATCCCGATGCCGCCCTTTACTGGCTGGCGCGCATGCTGGACGGTGGTTGTGATCCACGGTACATTGCCCGCAGGCTGGTGCGCATGGCCAGTGAGGACATTGGTAATGCTGATCCGCGCGCCTTGAGCCTATGCCTGCATGCCTGGGAAGGCTGGCAACGACTGGGCTCGCCCGAAGGCGATGTGCTGTTGGCTCAGGCGGTCACCTATTTGGCCTCTTGCCCCAAAAGCAACGCGGTTTACAGCGCGTTCAAGCAGGCGCAGGCAGACGTTCGGCAATATGGCTCCCAGCCGGTTCCCCTGCATTTGCGCAATGCCCCCACCGCCCTGATGAAACAACAGGGCTATGGCAAAGGCTATCAGTACGACCATGACCATACCGAAGGCGTAGCCTTTTCCCAGCGCGGCTTTCCTGAAGAAATGGGCGAAAAAGTGTATTACCAGCCAAAACCCAGTGGCCTGGAAGTGAAAATAGGTGAGCGTTTACAACGTATCCGGAGCAAACGTCATGATTAAACAATTACTGATGGTGGCCGCGGGCGGGGCTTTGGGCTCCAGTTTGCGTTATCTGAATTTCCGCCTTTTTCACTGGGTCTTTGAAAGGCCGGTGCCACTGGCGACTTATACCGTCAATGTGATCGGCTGCTTGCTGATGGGCATGGTCTATGCCTGGCTGGTGGATCGGGCATTGGGCAATGAAAACCTGCGGTTGTTTGTGATGATGGGCTTTCTTGGCGCATTGACCACCTGGTCTTCCTTTTCCCTGGAAGCGGGTTTGATGTTTGAGCATGGCCAGGCCGGCAAGGCGATCATCTATGCACTGGCGACCATACTGAGCTGCTTTGTGGCTTTCTTTGTAGGAATTGAACTGGCGGAATAATCCGTTCGGTCATTTTTTGCTTTTTCCCTTGAATTCCGCGCCCCTGTCCGCATATCACAGAGTATATCGGCGCCTGGCTAGTAACTCGCGCCGGCGCATCATCGCAATTTGCTTTTATGTTTATAACCACAACTCACAAGGGAGAGACTTGATGACAGCACAAACTGTAAGAGAAAAAATCCAGGCGCACATCACCGGCGAACTGCCGATTAACTGGGGTGTGTTAATGACTTTGGGCGTACTGATGGTGGTTTTGGGCACCATGGGTATTATCTGGGCGCCAATTTATTCCATCGGCGTGGCCATGGTGTTTGGCGCTTTTTTGATGGCCGCGGGTATTGTCCAACTGGTATCCACATTCAGCGCCGGAGAAAAGAGCTGGAAAGGTAAAATCGTCAACATTCTGGTCGCCATTGTTTACATTATTGGCGGTGGAGTGGCTTTGTTTAACCCGCCAGCCGCAGCGGCAGGTTTAACACTGGTCATGGCCTCACTGTTTCTGGCCATTGGTGTGATCCGCATTGTTTTTGGGTTTCAGCAACGCAAAAACGGCTGGGCTTGGGTATGGCCGGTGGTTTCTGGCCTGATTGATATCGCCATTGCCGTGATTTTGATTATGGATTGGCCCATTTCCGGCATTTGGGCGCCGGGCCTGTTTTTCGCCATTGAATTGCTGATGAACGGCTGGTTCCTGATCGCCACAGCCATTGCGGCTCGCAATGCGATCCAGGCAGCGGAAACAGCTGCTTAATCCCCCTGGTTGAAAAAATGAGCGCAGAGCCCCGTTAGTGGGCTCTGTTTTTTTATAACGATTGACTGATTATTTTTATCACTGAAAACAGGAGAAAAGCAATGGTAATGGGAGTGAAACAATTCGAAAAACTGTTCCGCGAAGCGGCTTCACTGGATATTGACAAAAGTGATATTAAACGGCTGGATGACTTTGTCAACGAGCGTTTGTATGATTTGCTCCTGCTGGCGCAAAGCAAGGCCAAGGCCAATGGCCGTCCGGTTATCGACTGGATTGATGTGCCGGTAACAAAGGGCCTGCAGGAAAATATCCACGAATTTCGCGCCATGGACGAAGCGTTGTCAGTGTCCGAGATACTGGACAGCCTGTCCAAACTACCCCCCATGGATTTGCCCTATAGCGAAAACCTGGAAAAGAAGATTCCGGAAATCACCGGTGGTATCACGGTGAGTCTGGCAAAAGTATTCAAAGTGGTGGATCCGCACCTGAAAAACCCCGGCACGGAAGAGTGGGAAAAAGTCGAAAATATTTATCAGATTCTGCTGTAAGGATACAGTGCTCTCGGCAAAAACCCGCCAGTTAATGCTGGCGGGTTTTTTTGTGCTTGTCATTCATTGCAGGCCTGATACCATGGAGAAAAAGGATCCAGTATGCACCAGCAGACCTTAAAGAAACTTCGCAGAGAAAACCTTATTTACTTTTTTCTGGCCGCTGTTCTGGTGGTGGGCGGTTTCATTTTTCTCCGCTACGAATATTATGTGGCGAATGAATTTCCCTTCACCCAGGAGGTTGTGCTGGTCATTCTGGGGGTGATTGCCACGGTGCTGGTGACAGCCTTATTGCTGAACAAACAAACCGAAGTCGAGTTAAGAAAAGAAGGCAATATCAAGTTTCTGGATTTGAAAACCCGAATTTACATGGAGTTTCTCGAGCATCTGGAGGCGGTGATGCGACGGGGCAAAACCAGCCATGAGGATGATATTGAACTCCAGTTTCTGACGCATAAACTGGCATTAGTGGCCAACCCGGAGGTTCTCAAGCAATATCACGATTTTCTCGAAGTGTTTTCCTCCGCCACCGAAGACGACACCATTCACGATCAGGAAGAAGACCTGATTAACCAGGCGCTAGCCCGGCTTACCGTGGCCATACGTCACGACCTGATTGGCGAGCTGGACGAGCAGGCCAACTATTCCCGGCGACAAATCTCCCGCCAGATCATCCGCAATATTCGCACCCTCGATTAAGGCGACAGACGCAGGGATTACATAAAGAGCCCAGTGCCTGAATCGATCCGGGGCTGGCTATGCTAAAATTCTGCCGTGCACGCGTAGCGTGCGGCAGGACGGTACAACGTTTCAGCGATGCGCCCGTAGCTCATCAGGATAGAGCGGCCGCCTCCTAAGCGGCAGGTAGCAGGTTCGAGTCCTGCCGGGCGCACCATCGTCTTATTTTCCAGCCTGTTTTTTCAACCTGGCCGACGATTCGGTTTGCTGTGCGTGGTTGTTCGTTTTATTCGCGTTCACCAAAAGCCTGGATCTGGTCATCGAGGATCACCAGCAGCAGCGGAATTTGCGAGCGCACGTCCGCGGCCTCGATCTTGTCCATCTCGTCAATGAGGCTGTCGGTCAGATCCCTGAGCACCAGCAGTAGCTCTTTTTAGTAACCTTCCACCGACAGCTCGCCGGTTTTTCTTTTTTCTTTGATGGTTGCGATGTTTTTTTCATTTGGGCTGCGTCTTGAACAGTCATGGCTGTCTCCAAAGAATTGTGTAATGTATTGAAAGTTAATGTGCGCAGCGAAGATACCTGTCACACCGGTGGTTTATGGCTACGGTGACCTGGATGGTGACCGGTGTACGCATTGACCGGATATGCTCCACTGTAGGGCAAAGCACTGAATGGAACTTCGATACTCGACATATGGCTGGTGAGCTCTAAGTTAAGCGGTATTGTGCGTTGTCCTGCAAAAGCTGGTCGATTTCGTTTTTGACCATGCGTTCAAGCAAACTGCTTTTGAAGCCAGTCGCATTGATCAGCGCTTCCAGGTAAAACCGGAACACACTGTCCCCAATCAGGGACGAGGTGGTGCTGGACAGTCGTTGGAACGACATGACCAGGGCATTTGTCTCTGTTTCTGAAAGCCCGGCCTGTACCAGCTCTTTGTTCAGGTAGTCCAATATCCATGACCACATTGACATCATCATGGGGTTGGAAACCCCACGTTTGATGTGTAGTAGCCCCACATAGGTTTGCCAGGCCCAGTACTCGTCACTGAATGGGCCGTTAACGGTTCGCTTCCACCAATCGGTCAGGCTCTTTTCCCGCATAGGACGTTCATTGTCTTCGAATACTGACGCTGTCGCTGTGTGAGAAAACACGGTATTGTAGAAACCGCTTATCAGCCCGTCCCCAAGGTCAAGGAGAACAGTCGAGTTCTCCTGGATTTTTTGTGCGTCACTTTCGGAGAATCGAGTGTTTTCAGGCATGGCCTGAAACACGTTGTTCATAATATCGACTAATGTTGTCATGAGAATGTGTCCTCTGTTTTTGTCATCTTCCTGTGCAGCGTCCGGAAGGATGGTGATGTTTGATATGTTCCATTGGTATCTTGTCTACAGTATTTTTGCGATATCCTTGGCCGCCCGGGAAATGTCCAGGAAGACCAGCCCCAGTTTGGCGTCTTTTTTCGCCAGCACGGTCAGTACGGCTTCCTCGCCGGCGTCGCGCACGAGCATGAAGCCGTTTTGCCCGGTAATCATGATCTGGTCCAGCGCGCCACGGTCCACTTCCTTGCCGGAGCGTTCGCCTAGGGCCAGCAGCGCCGCGCTCATGGCTGCCACGCGGTCTTCCTCGACATTGGAAGGCAGCAGCGAGGCCATGATCAGGCCGTCACGCGAAACGATGGCGGAAGCCTCGATATCGCCTGAAGAGCTGTTCAAGTCACTCAGTATTTCAGATAAAGCGTCGGTTCTCATGGTTTTCTCCTTAGTCTTTATGTCGATGGTTGGATGCCCTGTTTCGCCAGGGCGGGTTATGGGATCAATCAGGAGGCTTGGAACCGTAGCGGTCCCATAGCGTCCAAACCAGGTCCCTGAAAATGGTGCCCGAAAACACCGGCCGTCCGTGCAGGACGGCCAGCAAACGGCCGCCGATATTGATGGGGATAAAGCTGATAAGCTGTTTGTTGGCCATGTCGTATATGCACGGCAGGCCGTGGTGGATATCCAGCGCGTCGAGCAGGCCGTGTTCGCCGTGGTGCAGTGCGCCGACC
>Ga0256839_1000166_pt1 | contig 86979 bp, 84 predicted proteins | sample 354166metaG_FD_185968 | JGI IMG/M metagenome (GOLD analysis project Ga0256839, IMG submission 185968) | Hydrothermal vent microbial communities from Mid Atlantic Ridge, Atlantic Ocean - 354-166 | ecosystem: Environmental > Aquatic > Marine > Hydrothermal vents | place: Atlantic Ocean: Mid... | reverse complement strand
CTCCCTGTGTCAAAACTTTTCTCCAAGGCCTCCCGCCTCACCGCCCCCTCCTGGGGCTTCCGCCCGGCTCCCCCGCCAAACGAGATGCGAAATACTACCCACTACAAAAAAATTTGTCAAATTTTTTTTGGGAACGTTTTTGCAATATTTTCCAGCAATCCCTCGATCCGCTCCAGTCGCTGCTCCAGACGTTCCAATCTCAACTTGATCGAAACCTCATCCGTCTCCAAGCGTTCGACCTCCTGCTCAACGCTTTGGATGTTTTCTCCCACTTGGCCAATGAGCACTGCGGAGATCTGAGCCGTCAGCAACGCAAACAGTCCTATACCCAGCAATATGAGTATGATTGCAAAAATCCGCCCCGCGACTGTGACCGGAACCAAATCTCCGTATCCGACCGTACTGACAGTCACCCAAGACCACCAAATTCCGTCGAATGGTGACTCGAAGGCGGGATCGATAACCGAAACCAGGATACCGGAAATCACGATGATGATGGCCGATGCCATCAACGTGGTTCCAAGATGGTTCCGGCGTAAGAAGCGATAAATGACTTTGACCATTCGAATGAAGACATCCACCAGGACGATCAAACGGATCAATCGCAAAACCGCCGGAAAAGAGTAGAAATGCCATAGAGGCGGAAATATGGCGATGATGATCACAAGATTCAGCCAGTTCTCCCGTAAATAGCGGATCTTGTCCCGGCACCACCAAGTCACCAGGATAGCTTCCAGAACGAACAACCCCCAAATCACCCAGTCGAGCAGGTATATCCACTCCGGGGAAAGTCCGCCCTTGAACTCGAAATACCAACGGAAAGGAACCAGGATGGCCAGAGAAAGCATAGGCCATTCGAAAACATGCCCCAAGCGCTTGGCAGCCATGGTTTCATAGGGTGAAACCCCCGATAATCCCAGGTTTCCTTTCCAGTCTCTCCAAGCCATATGTAATAATTCACCCAGAACTTGCCACTCGACTCACATTCCCATCGCTTGACGGGCAAACCAGCGTTTGGCCATTGGCAGATGATCCAGCGCCGTCAAACCAAGATTCCGCGCCAAGGCCAATGGAATCGTAGCTGGAGTGAAAAGATCGATAAGTCCATCGCTAAAACCAATAATCTTGTTGTGATCGGACAGACGCCCTTTGGCATATTTTTCCAACAGGGTCAATGCACCGGGATCCCCGCCTTGAAGGACTTGTTTTTCAAGGAGTCGGGAGAGCGCCATCACGTCCCGAAGCCCCAGATTGAATCCCTGTCCAGCCACGGGATGCAATTGGTGAGCGGCATTACCCACTAAGGCGATACGCTCGGCGAACAGCCGTTTGGCCCTGATCAGACACAGAGGAAAACTTTTGACATTTCCCTCCAGCTTCAAGCGGCCCAACTTCCAACCGAAGGTTTCCTGCAGCCTGACTTGGATATCCTGGGGCGTGAGGGATAATATTTCCCTGGCGTTTTTCCGCTCGTGGGTCCAAATCATGGCGCATTTGGAGCCCTGCAAAGGCAACATGGCCAGAGGACCTGTATCGGTGAAACGCTCAAAGGCGACGAAATGATGGGGAATCTCTGTAAGGACGTTGGCTACCAGCGCCGTCTGCTGATAATCATTGACCCACTGCCCGATGCCGGCCCATTGTCTGATCCGCGAGTTCCCACCATCGGCAGCCACCACGAGACGGGATCTGCAGCGTTTCAGTTGTTCCTTGGATTCAAGCTCGATCTGTATTTCCGTCGCTTCCGTCTGTAGCCCGGTCACCGTGGCAGGGCAAATATACTCGATCGCCCTTTTCCGACCGGCCTCGAAAACGGCTTTCTCCAAATGACGCGCCGTCACCACATGACCAAAGTCCTCCAGCCCCAAATCGGAAGCGTGCAGGCGCGTTTTGCCGAAATGCCCTTTATCGGAAACATGAATGGTTTTGATGGGTGTCGCATGTTCCCAGACATGCTTCCAGATTCCCAATTCCTGGAAAATATCGACCGAACCCCGTGCCAAAGCCAAAGCCCGGTCCCCGGCCGCAGAGGCGATACGCTGTCGCTCGGTTACCGCTTCCACCAGGGCCACTCTCAATCCCAGTGGTTCCAGGGCCAGCGCCAGACTGGCGCCCGCAAGCCCTCCACCTACGATCAGTACATCAAAGCGTGTCATTTCCCACACTCATCAAGGATTCTATTTCATCGACCCGTTTGGGCACAGCGTCAGTGAGCACCTCGCAACCCGTTTCTGTAACCAGGACATCATCTTCTATTCGAATACCGATTCCCCGCCAACGTTTGGAAACCTGCTTGCAATGCTTGCCTATGTAGAGCCCCGGCTCAACCGTCAACACCATCCCTGGTTGCAATTCACGCCACTTGTCATCGATTTTGTAATCCCCCGCATCGTGTACATCCATTCCCAACCAATGACCGGTGCGGTGCATATAGAAATCCTTGTAAGCCTCTTTCTTGATCAGGCGGGAAGGGCGGCCTTCCAATAACCCCAGTTTGACCAATCCTTTGGTGAGAACTTTTACCGCCGCCTCGTGCGGTTCGTTCCAGTGATTGCCGGGACGTACTTTTTCGATCGCCGCCAGTTGCGCTTCAAGAACCAGTTCATAGAGCGACTTCTGGGCAGAGGTGAATTTTCCGTTGACAGGAAACGTTCGGGTGATGTCGGCAGCATAATATTCGTATTCGGCACCCGCATCGATCAACAAGAGATCTCCTTCCCGCAAGGGATCCTTGTTTTCCGTGTAATGCAGCACACAGGCATTGAGTCCACCGGCGACGATAGTAGGATAAGCCGGGGAGCGCGCACCGTGACGCATGAATTCATGCTGGATTTCAGCTTCAATCTGGTATTCATACATACCCGGCCGACATACCTGCATGGCCCGCCTGTGCGCCTGGGAGGAAATCTCGGCCGCTCGCCGCAGGGCCTTCAATTCCTCGCTTTCCTTGATCAATCTCATTTCATGCAACACCCGGTCCATGTCGACGAATTCCTCAGGTGCCTGAACGCCTGCGCGGCTTCGGCTTTTGACTTTATTCACCCATTCGAGCAATTGACGGTCGAATTCAGGGCGACGCCCCAAACCACAATGGAGCCGCCTACGATCAGCCAGTAAATCCGGCATGATCCGATCGATCTCCTCGATAGGGTGAGCCTCATCCGCACCATATTGCTTGCGTGCACCCTTCAATCCAGCATGATTCCCCTCCCAGATAGCCTTGTCGCGATCGAATTCCCGGCAAAACAGCACGAATTGACCTTTTTTCCTGCCGGGCAAAAAAACCGCCACCGAATCCGGTTCGGGAAATCCCGTCAAATAATAAAAGTCACTGTCCTGCCGATAGGGAAAGTGGACATCGCGATTGCGGGGAGTCGAGGGGGCGGAAGCCAAAATCGCCACATCGTCGGAACCGATTTTTTCAAGATATCGAGCCCGCCTCCGTTCGAACACGGTTCTATTCATCGTTCTTCTCCTTTTCCACGGCCAGCACGGATTCAGCGTTCAACAACTGGGCTCCAACGCGGACGAATTCAACCAATTCGGTATACGCATTTTCATCTTCCTCGCCTTCTACTGAAGGGTCGAGCCGGCTGATCTCGGCGAGATCATGAAGTATTTCCCGGCTCTGTCTGGACAATGATTTTTCCCCCATCAACCCATATCCATACAAGAACCCCCGACACCATGCCGCCAACGCTTCAGCACGAAAATCGAGCGCCGTATCGTCCGAGGGAAGGAGAAGAGAGAACCCGCATTGGTCGTCTTTCAAACTTTCGGCCGTCAAGGTGAAAATCTCCTCCAGGAAATCCATCGAAGATTGGCCGAAATTTTCCAAATTATCTCGCACAGCCGTCACCCCCTGCTTCGGAACCACAGCGGGATCGGCACACAAAATCCCTGTTATGGTGCCATGAATTTCAGCGGCTGAACTCGGGATACCCGAAGCGGTCAGTGCAACATCCAATTCGGTGTAAAGATCACGGGTGGCAGTCATCATGAAAGGAGCTTATGATTCATAAAATCCTATGCTACCATTCTTAGCAAACAGGTTGAAAAATCCACCGTGAACGAAACGCCAGATCCTGAACACGCTTTGATCCAACTCGCTGAAAAAATCGAAGAGTTGACCGCCTTGTGCCTGCGGCTTTCTCAGGAAAATCAACAACTCAAGGATCAACAAGCAACCTTGTTGGCCGAACAAACGCACTGTCTTTCCCGTACCCGTAGCGCCAGGGAAAAGGTGGAATCGATGCTCAATCGCCTGCAATCACTGAATCAGCAATCGTGAAGGATTCAGAATCCGAACTGGTAACGGTAACGATATTGGGGCGGGAATACCGGTTACGCTGTCAATCCGACGAACGCGACAGCCTCATTGCCGCCAGCCGGTACCTGGACAAAGAAATGAGAAACATTCGCGATTCCGGAAACATTCTGGGCTTGGAACGGATCGCCATCATGGCCGCGCTGAACGTTTCTCACGAACTTCATCTGGCCAGGACAAAACAATCTGACACCCAGACACACTTGGTTCAGCAAATCCTGCGAATCGACGAAAAGGTCGATCACGCTTTGGCGATGGCAAAAAACCCTGATGCCAGCTAGCCAAAAACTGAAATTGGTATACAATTGAAGACAAGTATCCCCTGCAGCGTGCGAAGCATCTCGGGGTTATCTCTTGAGCCTAATTCAAAACCCGGGAGGTGGAAGGTTGGCGATGGTGTGCAAGTCCACCGATGAGTGGAAAGCCTGATTCGTCACAGAAGCCTCCACTTGAACCGATCGGTTCAAGAGCAAAGAGTTGCTACGGCGCAGGTGGGGGGTACGTTTTTTCATCACTGCTCATTTCATGAATTCCCATGACAAGCGTTACTGGCTGCTGAAGTCCGAACCTTCGGTATTCGGGATCGACGACTTGGCTGCTTGTCCGGATCAGTCCACTCACTGGGATGGAGTCCGGAACTACCAAGCCCGCAATATGCTGCGGGACCAGATGAAAAAGGGCGATTTGGCCTTTTTCTACCATTCCAACTGCAAACAGCCTGGTATCGTGGGCCTGATGGAAATCATCCGGCAAGGCTATCCCGACCATACGGCTTTCGATCCCCGGTCCAAATATCACGACCCCAAAAGCTCTCCGGAGAAACCGCGCTGGTACATGGTGGACATCAAGCTGGTCAAGAAATTCGAGCAGCCCGTGTCACTGACAGAGCTGAAGCGTCATCCCCAACTGGAGAATATGCTTCTGCTCAAAAAAGGCAACAGGCTTTCCGTACTCCCCATCTCCCCGGATCACTGGGACTTTATCTTGTCTCTGACACAGGCAAAATGAACCCATCTCCCAGGTAGGCAAGACTCTCTGTCATCGATCGAGTTCCAGCCCCTTCTCCCTCTTTGATCATTGCATGGCATGGCAGAAGGGCGTGGTTTTGCCCGGATAGATTCTCTCATTGCCAAAAGAAACCCTTGGCGGCTATCATCGACAGTTCATGAAAATTAGCGGAGACAAACATGAGTTCAGCAGATGATCTGAAACGAAAAGCGGCTGAAGCTGCGCTCGAGTATGTTCGAGGCATATCGATTATAGGTGTCGGAACCGGTTCAACGGTCAATCACTTCATTGATTTTCTGGCAGATTTCAAAGCCGACATCGAAGGAGCGGTTTCCAGTTCAGAGTGCAGCACGGAACGTTTGAAAAAACTGGGTATACCGGTTTTGGACCTGAATGCCGTGGGCGACCTGGAAATCTATGTGGATGGTGCGGACGAAATCAATCCGCGGTTACAATTGATCAAAGGGGGTGGGGGCGCTTTGACAAGGGAAAAGATCATCGCAGCCGCCAGCCGCAAGTTCGTCTGCATCGCGGATGAGGGAAAATACGTGGACGTACTGGGACGCTTTCCGTTGCCCGTAGAAGTCATCCCCATGGCTCGCAGTTATGTGGCCAGGCAAATGGTGAAATTGGGTGGACAACCGCAGTGGCGGGAAGGATTCATCACCGACAACGGCAACGAAATCCTGGACGTGCATAATCTGGAAATCATGCAACCCATCGATCTGGAACAGACGATCAATAACATCCCTGGTGTCGTGACCGTTGGAATCTTCGCCCTTCGCCCCGCCGATATGGTGTTACTCGGAACTACTCAAGGGGTCAAAACGATTACCCTTTGATTCATTCAGGGCGGGATGATCTGGCAACACTTTGAAGTGTTGCCAGATTTCCGGTTTCACAATCCATCTCTGGCGGGTGCCGGAACAGGAATCGCGGGGTTGGTTCCGGCAGGACTTCCCATCTTCATCTCGAGTTCTCTTTCCGTCTTTTGTTCCAACTTCTGTCTCAGTTTATCGAATGCTTCTTTCAAGGAGCGTTCCATCACCACGATATTCCCCATCGAAACGATGATCCTGGTCAACTGGGGGATTTTGGTCTGACCTTCAGCAATCAGATAGACGGGCTGCACATAAAGCACCGAATGACCGACCGGCAGAACGATGATCCTGCCGCGTTTGACTTGTGAACCCATTTGGTTCCATAAAGTGAAAGCCGCCGAAATCTCCGGGTTTTGATCGATCAGGGCGTCGATCTGGGCAGGCCCATCCACTTGAACTTCTTTCTTGAAACGATACACAACGATCTCGGGCCGGTACGCACCTTCGGTCAAATCCCTCACTCCGGCAATGGCAAGGGAAATCAGGTTATCCCTGCCAATGGGAGTCAAAGGACTGATTTGAACGAAGGGCTGGAGATGAGGATGTGACTGCTCCACCAACTTTACGGTCAGGTAATAAGGCAATTTGGGCACATCCTTGACCTTGGCGAATTCCCAAGTATCGGCCTGCTGGTAAAACAGTTCGGGTTCCCGCTGATGATACTTGGCATAGATCTCCATCTGGGCATGGAAAAAATCGCGAGGATAACGAAGCTGTGCCTGGAGAACCCTGGGCATGGTTTCGATATTTTTGAAAAGCCCGGGGAATGCGCGGTCGTAGGCTCGAACAATGGGGTCCTTCGGATCGGCGATATAGAAATCCACATGACCATCATAGGCATCCACGACAATCTTGACTGAATTGCGAATGTAATTTATTTCCAGTTGACTTCCACCTTGACCACTGTTGGGTAATACCATGGGTTTGGAAACCGGATACCAGTCGGTCACCGTATAGGCATCCAAGATCCAGTAGATTCGATCCGAAGTCACTACGGAATAGGGGTCATTGTCCAGAATCAGGAATGGTGTCAACTGCCGGACCCGTTGCACGATGTTTCGATAAAGCCTGAGGTGGCTTTCTTCCTCGATATTGATCGAAAAGAATATCTTTGGATCCTGGAATCGAACCGCCGCGATCAATTTGCGAAACAGGGACTTGATTTCGACCCCTCCCCCTCCTTGATATTTCTGTCCCTCAACCGAGGTGGAGGGCAATTCCGCAATTTCCAATCGGTTGGGCACGAAGATATAGGTCAGATTTTCCTGGCCATAATAGATATCGGGCGTGGCGGTGTGAAAACCTACCGGTGAATAAAGATTGAGATCACGGATGAACCACTCCATCGGCCGGTCCCCCTCCTGTGCCGCCGGCGTCATGACCACGCCATACCCATGGGTGTATCGCAAATGCTGGTTCTCCCAGGTTTCGGCCGCGGCGGGAGGTAAATTGGACAGATTCAGCTCTCGCGTGGCCAGATTGACCTGTTGGACCCTGCCGTTGACCAAGTAGCGGGCCACATCAACGGGGGAGAACCTATAATAAGGACGAAGCCCCTGCATTTGTTGATAAACGTCGTAAAGGAAATTTTCGTCCCATACCGGAATATTGACGATGTAATCCTGCGCCTGTTCATCAATGTCCGCCTCGGGACGCAAGCTCACCTGGAAATCGATCGAGCTGGTCTTGTCGAGATCGTATGCATGCAGGGTCGCCTCGATATTGTTCTTCATGAAACGACCCTCCGTGGTCACGGGATTGGCCTTGACGATGTATTGCTCAAGCAAGGCGGGAATGGCCTCCACATTCCGCAGTAACAAGGCTGTCACAAACACCACGGAAAAGGAAAATCCCAACGTCAGCATCGACTTTCTGCCACTGTTGGCATAAGCGATGAAAAAAAACGCCGCGGCAAGAAATGTAACGATGGACAACCATATCAAAGGCAGTATGTAGCGGATCTCGACAAAGCCGGGACCAAAGAACACGGGTTCATGATCATCGACATAAAGCAGGGAATATCTGTCCAGCATAAATCCCCAAGCGACGATCAACACGCTGAGGATTGCGAGGACGGTGAGGTGCACCCTGGCCTCTTTCGGGAACCTCTGGTTTCGACCGCCGAGCATTTTATGCTCTACCCAATAAAGCATCCCTATGGCAATGAACAAGATGGCAAAAACGGCCAAAAGGCCTTTTTGCAACATCAGGAAGATCGGCAAACGGAAAATATAAAAGGAAACGTCGTGTCCGTAGAAAGGGTCTTCGAATCCAGCCCCGGGGCCGAAGAAGAAAACCAACGCCGATTCCCACTGTTGATAGAAAGGCGCGGCGAGGATGATCGCCATGACCAAAGAGAGTGGCGTATACACTTCCATCGCACCTGTCTGGAATCTTTGTACCACCCCCCTGGCGGAACTTTTCCCGTTTCGTATCCCAAGATAGCTGGAGGCGATCCAGAAATTGGCGAAGAACAAACCAAAGAAGACAAGTGCCACTCCGCCTGAAAGGATGAACTTGTACAGGAGGCGTAACCAGAAATATCCACCGAAATTCAATGAGTTGAACCACCACAACTCAATAAGAAAGTGGCTCAACAGAATTCCTGTGATCAGCGCCAGTAACAAAAGCGCAAGGATACCTGTACCAAGCAGAATGCTCAGTTTTTTCCAGTTAGCCATAAATTAACCTTATTGTTGTCTACGCGTTATCCTGAGGAGGAGTAAGATAATACGTCACTGCCGGGGAAACAAGGACAACCCGCACTGGAAGATGGGCGATCCATCCAGGGATAAGCGTGACCGGAGGGTTGGTCGGGAAGGAGGGCGATGGCAAAGCCGTAATGGTGAGGAGAATCCTCACCATTACGAGCCAATCGCTTTAGTGGACGTGACCGTGGGCCAGCTCTTCTTCGGTGGCATCACGGATATCGGTGATATCCACGGAGAAGTGCAACGTTTGGCCAGCGAGGGGGTGGTTGCCATCAACCACAACTTCGCCGCCATCGACCTTCACCACGGTGAGAATCTGCGTTCCATTGGGGGTCTGGGCCTGAAATTGCATTCCGGGTTCGATCTTGTCGACCCCTTCGAAGGCGTCACGGGGTACGGACTGGATCAAGGACTCGTTCCGAGTACCGTAAGCTTCTTCGGGTGCTACGCTCACTTCGACATGCTCACCACTGTCTTTGCCTTCGAGCGCTTTTTCCAAGCCGGAAATGATGTTGCCGGCACCGTGAAGATAGGTCAAAGGATCACGCCCTTCCGAACTGTCGATCACCTCTCCCGCGTCGTTTTTCAGTGTGTAGTGAAAAGAAACTACTTTATTTTCAGAAATTTGCATATACGGAAACCTTGGGACTCTACTTGTAGGAAAGTAGGAATCATACCCCTACCCAAGAAAAAACCCAAAACAAATTTTTTGCCCGTAGATGTAGGGTGAAAACCTGTGGATAAACGGACTATTTCATTGGGGATAAAATTTCTGCACAATTCATCCACAACCTTCCTCAGGCTGTCCACAATCTTAAAGACAATTTAAATTCAACGTAACCAGTTGATATTAAATGGTTTTATAGAAAATATCGGGATTTCCACCGGCATAGTAACTACCAACTCTTTCTTAAAAAAATTAAAGATTAATAATACAGGCGAGAAACTTTTCATCGGGTGCGATACCAAAACTGGAACCTTCGCACTCCCTCCACCAAGCCCGCCTGTCCGTCAAGACCCTCATCCAGCTCATACAAGAACTTGAATTTGCATAAGTTTGTATAATGAGCAAGCGATGTTGAACTTTAATTGAGACCTTCCATGGACTTCAGACGCATATTCGACGTGATTGTAGTGGGTGGCGGTCATGCCGGCACCGAAGCCGCCTTGGCAGCGGCACGTCGAGGTGCCAAAACGCTTCTTCTGACCCAAAACATCGAGACCTTGGGACAGATGAGCTGTAATCCAGCCATCGGTGGTATCGGCAAGGGGCACTTGGTGAAGGAAATCGATGCCTTGGGTGGATTGATGGCCAGAGCGATTGATCGGGCCGGAATCCAATTCCGAATGCTCAATGCCTCGAAAGGGCCCGCGGTCAGGGCGACCCGCGCTCAAGCCGACCGGGCTTTATACCGACAGGCTGTACGCTATGCGTTGGAACAACAACCCAATCTCTGGTTGTTTCAACAAACGGTTTCCGATCTGATTGTCGAACGACACCAAGCCGCAGGTGTCGTGACTCAGATGGGACTGCGATTCAAAGCCCGTACCGTCGTGTTGACCGTGGGTACTTTTCTCGGCGGGATCATCCATATCGGTCAGGCCAACTACCAGGGAGGCAGGGCAGGAGACAGTCCAGCCGACGCGCTGGCGCAACGCTTGAGGGAACTGGACTTTCAAGTGGGAAGGTTGAAAACAGGCACGCCCCCCCGCCTAGACAGCCGCAGCTTGGATTATTCCATGATGACTGAACAACCGGGAGACGATCCGACGCCAGTGTTTTCCTTTCTGGGAACCCGCGAGGAACATCCTCCCCAGGTTCCATGCCATATTACCCGAACCAATTCAAAGACCCATGAAATCATTCGTCGGGGACTGGACCGTTCGCCGATGTTCACAGGCGCCATCGAAGGAACCGGCCCTCGCTATTGCCCATCGATAGAAGATAAGGTCGTCCGCTTTGCCGAACGGGATTCCCACCAGATTTTCGTTGAACCGGAGGGGCTGCATACCCACGAGGTCTATCCCAACGGCGTATCCACCAGTCTGCCATTCGATATTCAAACGGCATTCATTCGCTCAATCCCGGGATTCAGGGATGCCCACATCACCCGCCCCGGTTACGCCATCGAATACGATTATTTCGATCCAAGGGGACTGAAACCCAGCCTTGAAACCAAGGCCATGGAAAACCTGTTTTTTGCCGGTCAGATAAACGGTACCACCGGCTATGAGGAAGCCGCCGCTCAAGGGTTGCTGGCGGGCCTCAATGCTGCTCTCAAGGCGCAAGGGGAAGAACCTTGGTGGCCAAGACGCGATGAAGCATATCTGGGGGTGATGATCGACGATTTGATCACCCGTGGAACTTCAGAGCCTTATCGCATGTTCACCAGCCGCGCCGAATACCGGCTGTTACTGCGGGAGGACAACGCGGATTTGCGCCTGACCGAAATCGGGCGGAGACTCGGGTTGGTCGATGATCTGCGTTGGCAGGTGTTCGAACGTAAACGGGAGGCTATCGGCCGATTGCAAAAATCACTGCAAGAGACGTGGCTCCAACCAAATGACCAAACGGCCCGGGAACTTTCGACAACCCTGAAAACGCCCCTCCAGCGGGAGGCCAATCTGCTGGAATTGCTTCGCCGGCCGGAAATGGATATCGAGACGTTGCTGAAGCTGAAAGGCGTGGAAGGTTCCGATTTCGAGCGGGAAGTACGGGAACAAGTGGAAATCCAGGCCAAATATGCCGGTTACATAGCGCGGCAAAAAACAGAAATCGAACGAACCAAGCGTTATGAACACTTGTCCTTGCCCGAATCTTTGGATTATTCCAATGTATCAGGCCTTTCTCAGGAAGTTCGGGAAAAACTTGCCACCGTCAAACCCGTGACATTGGGCCAGGCAGCCCGGATTCCCGGCGTCACACCCGCTGCGATTTCATTGCTGCTGGTACACCTGAAAAAGAAAAGCGCCTGATGGCAGATACCTTGTTGACCTCTGGTGTTTCTTTCCTGGGACTGAAGCCGGATCCCGGGCGCATCGGTAAAATCCAGCTGCTCCATCGGGGACTTCTGCGGTGGAACCGTGTCTACAATCTCACCAAGGTCGAGGATGAAGCCGAGTTCATCACCAAGCATGTGCTCGATAGTCTTTCCATCCATCCTTACCTTTCCGGCCAACGCATTCTCGATGTGGGAACCGGAGCAGGTTTTCCAGGCCTTCCCCTGGCGATTTTCTTTCCCGAAATACGTTTCGTCTTGCTCGATGCAGTCGGAAAAAAAATCCGTTTCGTCCGTCAGATGGCGCTTGAATTGGGATTGAGCAATGTTTCAGCTGTTCACCAACGGATCGAACACTATGCAGTCACACCACGATTCGATACCATCATCACCCGGGCCTTTGCCGACGTTGGAAGCAGCTTTTTCCGCAGCCGCCATTTGCTCGAACCCGGCGGCAGATTCCTGGCGATGAAGGGACGCTATCCATCTCAGGAATTGGATGCGATCGATGAATTGCCTCATCGGGTGAGCCCTCTTACCGTGCCAGGCCTGAAGGCCGAACGACATCTCATCGAAATCACCGAACCTGAAGGGACATGAGTAAAATCATCGCGATCGCCAACCAGAAGGGTGGGGTGGGCAAAACGACCACAAGCGTCAATCTTGCCGCCACTTTGGCCATGACCAAACGTAAAGTTCTGCTCATCGACATCGATCCCCAGGGTAACGCTACCATGGGATGCGGGGTGGACAAGAACGGAATGGAACTGACTTGTTGCGATCTCCTGCTGCAGGAGGCCATGGCCGAGGAGGTCATCGTTCCCTTGACGACGCTGCAATTCGATCTCATTCCCGGAAATGCGGATCTGACCGCTGCTGAAGTGGGTTTGATGCAGTCACGGCAGCGGGAACGGCGCTTGACCGAAGCGCTGGCGAAGATCCGGGGGCATTATGATTATCTTTTGATCGACTGTCCCCCTTCGCTCAACATGCTGACCCTGAATGCTCTGGTGGCCGCCGACAGCCTCCTGGTTCCCATGCAATGTGAATACTATGCGCTTGAAGGGCTGTCCGCGCTGATGGAGACGGTGGCCAACATACAAAAGACGGTCAATCCGGCGCTGGCCCTGGAAGGATTGTTGCGCACCATGTACGATCCTCGCAGCCGTTTGACCAAAGAAGTTTCCGAACAGCTGCAAAAGCATTTTGGAGCAAAATTGTTGCGAACCTGCATCCCCCGCAACATTCGCCTGGCCGAGGCCCCAAGTCATGGACTTCCGGTGATTCATTACGACAAATCGTCGCGTGGAGCGTTAGCTTATCTTGCATTGGCTGGGGAAATCGTCGGACGTAACGAAAAGGAGTAATACACCATGGCGGCAAAAAAGCGCGGTCTTGGCCGAGGGCTCAACGCTCTTTTGGGAGATGTCTCCATTCAAGATCCCCAACAAGCGGTTTCTCAAACCTTGCCCCTCGATCAAATAGAGCCGGGATCTTTTCAACCACGACGGGATATCGATCTGCAAAGCTTGCAGGAACTGGCCGATTCCATCAGGGCCCACGGAGTCGTTCAACCTGTTGTGGTCCGGGCCAGAGCCAGCGGCGATTACGAATTGGTCGCAGGTGAAAGACGCTGGCGTGCCTCCAGGCTGGCGGGGCTGAACGAGATCCCGGTGGTGATCCGTGAAGTCGATGACTGCACCGCGTTGGCAATGGCTCTGATCGAAAATATTCAGCGGGAGGATCTCAATCCTTTGGAACAGGCCGAAGGGTTGCGCCGACTGCTTGAAGACTTCGAAATGACCCATCAACAGCTGGCCGAATCGGTGGGCAAGTCGCGAACCACCATTACCAACCTGCTGAGATTGCTGGATTTACAACCCGAGGTCAAGCGATTACTGGAAACCGGAAAAATAGAGATGGGGCATGCCAGAGCACTGCTTGGACTGGTCGGTGACAAGCAGGTGGAAGTGGCCCTCAAGGTGGCAGAAGGGAAACTCACTGTTCGGGATACCGAATTATTGGTTAAGCGGTTGCAAAATCAAGTACCTGGAAAAGCTCCACCGGTTTTGGATCCTGATGTCGGCCGGTTGCAGGAGCGGTTGAGTTCCTTGTTGGGAGCGAGGGTGACGATTCGCCACGGTAAGGGCGGTAAAGGCCGGGTAGTCATAAATTACAATGACTTGGATCAGTTGGAAGGATTGCTGGAGCGTTTCGAAGCCCGAGGATAAAAGTCTCCGCCCGGCGGCTTTCGGGTGATGATGAATCAAAGAGGTACGAAGGCGTGAGCTTGATTTTGTCCTCCCTGGTCTATAGAATCCCGTGCTTGTGTGTGTAGAGAACACGATGACCACAGACCTCACAGCCGCAGTAGGCAGGATTCTCCTCATCCAGGCGGCGGTGCTGGCAGTGATCTTTCTTGGGGGATGGGTCTGGTTCGGTTGGCAAGTGGCCAGATCTGTTGGATATGGGGGAATGATAGCCTTGATTCCCAATGCCTATTTCGCCCTCAGGATGTGTCGTGATCGGGGTAAAAATCCCCGCCGGATCATACGCGGGTTTTATATGGGCGAAGCGGTCAAGTTGATCTTGACCGCGGTCTTGTTCGTTCTGGTTTTCCGCCTGCCGGAAATCCGGTTCATGCCTTTGTTTGCAGGTTTTGTGGCGGTATTGGGCGTTTTCTGGTTCGCCCTTCTGCTGGATAATAAAATGTGAGGAGCCATGGCAGCTAAGAGTCCCACCGAGTATATCGTTCACCACTTGACGCCGCTGCATGCGGGAGAAGGTTTTTGGACCCTTCATTTGGACACCTTGTTCTTTTCCGCAGTACTGGGTTTGGCGTTCGTTTTGACGTTCAAGTATGCGGCGGAAAGGGCGACATCGGGTATACCAGGGCCAATTCAGAATTTTGCGGAAATGCTGGTCGAGTTCGTCGATGGACAAGTCAAGGACACTTTCCATGGACGTAACGAATTGATCGCCCCTTTGGCGTTGACGATCTTTTGTTGGGTGTTTCTCATGAACGCCATGGATCTTCTGCCGGTGGATCTGCTTCCCACCATTGCCGCCCTGGAAGGAACGCCGTATTTGCGGGTGGTGCCGAGTACGGATCTCAACGCCACTTTCGCCATGTCGCTCACCGTCTTCTTCTTGATCCTTTACTACAGTTTCAAGGTCAAGGGACCTTGGGAGTTCACCAAGGACATCCTGCTCCACCCCTTCGGCGTCTGGTTCATGCCTTTCAACTTGTTGCTCCGTCTGGTGGAAGAGTTCGCCAAACCCATTTCGCTCGCCTTGCGACTTTTCGGCAACCTGTACGCCGGTGAACTCATCTTCATCCTGATCGCCTTGATGCCTTGGTATCTGCAACCATTGTTGAGCTTTCCCTGGGCGGTCTTTCACCTTTTGATCATCACTTTGCAGGCTTTCATCTTCATGGTGCTGACCATCGTTTATTTGAGCATGGCGCACGCATCACACTAACGACTTGAGATTTGATTACGACAACACAACGGAGGAAATGATGGAAAACTTGGCTTTGATTGCAGACATTCAGGGTTTGACCGCGATTGCCGTAGGACTCGTGCTGGGCATGGGCGCGTTGGGCACCGCAATCGGTTTCGGCCTTTTGGGGGGGAAATTTCTTGAGGGTGCAGCACGGCAACCGGAAATGGTTCCCATGCTGCAGGTCAAGATGTTCATCGTCGCCGGACTGTTGGACGCCGTAACCATGATCGGCGTGGGTATGGCTTTGTTCTTCACGTTCGCCAATCCGTTCCTGGCGCCTGTCACGGGCGGCTAAGACGGGATCATTCCACCCGCGATGTGGAGTGATTGGGATACACGATTTTAAACGAATGAACGAGGCAAGGGTTTGTGAGTATTAACATTACCCTCCTGGGGCAAATGATCACATTCGCACTTCTGGTGTGGTTCACCATGAAGTATGTATGGCCGCCCCTGATGGAAGCGCTGGAAGAGCGCAAGAAGAAAATTGCCGAGGGTCTGGCTGCCGCTGAACGCGGCAAGCATGAGATGGAGTTGGCTGAACAGAGGGCCAAGCAGGTCATCCATGAAGCCAAGGAACAAGCCAGTGAACTCATCAACGGGGCTCAGAAGCGTGCCAACGAGATCGTCGAGGAGGCCAAGGAAGCCGCCCGCCAGGAAGGTGAACGCCTGATTTCGGTGGCCAAGGCAGAGATAGAACAGGAAGTTCAAAGGGCCAAAGAGGGTTTGCGGGAGCAAGTGGCGCAGTTGGTGGTGACCGCGGCTTCGCAGATTCTTCAGGAGGAAGTCGACGAGTCGAAACACCGGGCGATCCTCGAGGGGGTGAGTAAACAACTGGAACGAGCGCCATGAGTGAATTGACGACATTGGCAAGGCCCTATGCAGAGGCGGTATTCAAGCTCGCGCTGGAGAAGGGCGCATTGCAAAAATGGTCGCAGATGTTGGAGTTCCTTGCTGTTGCCATGAGTGATAAAGAGCTGGCATGGATGGCGCAGAATCCCAATGTACCCAAAGAGGATTTTCTCCGGGTGCTGTTGGAGGTCGGTAAGGGCTACCTGGACAAGGAAGGAGAAAATTTCGTCAGGTTGCTGGTGCACAATGGTCGCATCGGATTATTGCCTCAGATCAGGGATCTGTTCGAATCTTACCGCGCCGAGCACGAGGGATATGTCGATGTGGAAGTGGTGACCGCATTCCCTTTGAGCGATGAAGATAAAGAAACGTTGATCTCGGCCCTGGAGAAAAACCTGGGTAAAAAGGTGCACTTGCAGGCATTGCAAGATCGTGGATTGATTGGTGGTGTGATCATTCGCGCCGGTGACAAGGTGATCGACGGGTCGATAAAGGGCCGTTTAGAGCGTATGGCAAAAAGACTCTACAGCTAGAGTGAGAAAAGAATTATGCAGTTGAATCCAGCAGAAATCAGCGATCTGATAAAAGAGAAAATCAAGGAATTCGAAGGGGGGCTGGAAGCCCGGACCGAAGGAACCATCGTCGCTTTGACCGATGGTATCGTCCGCATCCATGGTTTGGAAGACGTCATGCACGGGGAGATGCTCGAATTCCCGGGCGACACTTTTGGCATGGCGTTGAACCTGGAACGCGATTCGGTCGGGGCCGTGGTCATGGGCGCTTATGAACACCTGGCCGAAGGGGATTCGGTCAAATGCACCGGCAAGATCTTTCAGGTGCCTGTGGGGGAAGCCATGCTGGGGCGGGTCGTGGACGCCCTGGGTCGGCCGATCGATGGAAAAGGCCCCATTGAAACCGAAGCGTTTTCGCCCATCGAAAAGATCGCCCCGGGCGTAATCGCCCGGCAATCGGTCGATCAACCCTTGCAGACGGGCCTCAAATCGATCGATGCCATGATCCCCATTGGCCGGGGGCAGCGGGAGTTGATCATCGGCGACCGCCAGACGGGGAAGACGGCCATCGCCATCGATACCATCATCAACCAGAAAGGCAGCGGCGTTAAATGTATCTATGTGGCCGTCGGACAGAAACAATCGACCGTCGCCAACATCGTGCGCAAGCTGGAAGAGCATGGCGCGATGGAATACACGACGGTGGTCGCGGCAACGGCTGCGGAATCGGCGGCGCTGCAATTCATCGCTCCCTACGCCGGGTGTTCCATGGGGGAATACTATCGCGACCGGGGCGAGGACGCCCTGATCATCTATGATGACCTGACCAAGCAGGCCTGGGCCTATCGTCAGGTGTCACTGTTGCTACGCCGGCCGCCGGGACGTGAAGCCTATCCCGGAGACGTGTTTTATCTCCATTCCCGTTTGTTGGAGCGGGCCGCCCGGATCAATGCCGAGGAAGTGGAAAAGCTGACCGGTGGCAAGGTCAAAGGCAGAACCGGTTCGTTGACGGCTTTGCCGATCATCGAGACCCAGGCGGGCGACGTTTCCGCATTCGTACCGACCAACGTGATTTCCATTACCGATGGTCAGATCTACCTGGAGTCCGATCTCTTCAATGCCGGTATCCGTCCCGCGGTCAATCCCGGTATTTCGGTCTCTCGTGTGGGTGGTGCGGCCCAGACCAAAATCATCAAGAAACTGGGTGGCGGGATTCGCCTCGATCTGGCGCAATACCGAGAATTGGCGGCGTTCGCCCAGTTCGCATCCGATCTGGACGAAGCCACCCGCAAGCAGATCGAGCGTGGCCAGCGGGTGACCGAGCTGCTCAAGCAACCACAGTTCAGGCCGATGTCCGTCGCGGAGCAGGCCGTTTCCCTGTTCGCCGCCAACGAGGGTTACCTGGACGATATTCCGGTGAACAAAGTCCAGGATTTCGAGGCGGCGCTGCAGGATTTCATGAAGGCGGAGTATGGCGATTTCCTGAAAGAAATCAACGAAAAGTGCGACTACAACGATGAAATCGCCGCAAAGCTGCGCGAAGCCATCGAAAAGTTCAAATCCACCCATACCTGGTAAGGGATCATGGCAGTAGGCAAAGAGATCCGCACTCAGATCGCGAGTATCAAAAATACTCAGAAGATCACCAAGGCGATGGAGATGGTCGCTGCCAGCAAGATGCGCAAGACCCAGGAGCGCATGCAAGCGACCAGGCCTTATGCCCAGCGAATCCGGCAAATCATTCGTCATCTGGCCCATGCCCATCCGGAATATCGGCATCCTTACCTGGAGTCGAGAGACGGCAAGCGCATTGGAATCCTCTTGATTTCGACCGACCGTGGTCTTTGCGGCGGCTTGAACGCCAACCTTTTTCGCGGGTTGATCAGGCGGATGAAAGAATGGGAAGAAACGGGCCATTCGCTTGAGTTGAGCGTGATGGGGCAAAAGGGTGTATCGTTCTTTTCCGGGGTGGGGGCGAACATCGCCGCCCAGGCGACGCAGATGGGCGATACCCCTCATCTCGAAGACATCATCGGTGTGGTCAAGGTGATGCTGGACAAGTACGACGCCGGAGAGCTGGATCAGATTCATCTGGTGTTCAACGAGTTCGTCAACACGATGACCCAGAAACCGGTGATTCAGAAAGTGTTGCCGGTGGAGGTGGAAGAGGAAGTCGAAGAACTCACCCACCACTGGGATTACATCTACGAGCCGGAAGCGCCGGAAGTGCTGGATCAGTTGATGCTGCGGTACATAGAATCGGTGGTGTATCAGGCCGTTGTCGAAAACAAGGCCTGCGAGCAGGCGGCGCGAATGGTGGCGATGAAAAGCGCCTCGGATAACGCGGGCAAGTTCATCGACGAATTGCAATTGCTGTACAACAAGGCTCGCCAGGCTGCAATCACCCAGGAGATCTCGGAAATCGTGTCCGGGGCCGCGGCCATCCAATAAGCGAATGACATTCAAACAGACTCCAAGAGGAATAACATAATGAGTTCGGGTAAGATCGTTCAAATCATCGGCGCGGTGGTAGACGTCGAATTTCCCCGCGAGTCCCTGCCCAAGGTGTTCAATGCCTTGAAGGTGGAAGAAGCCGATTTGATTCTGGAAGTCCAGCAGCAGTTGGGTGACGGGGTGGTGCGTACCGTGGCGATGGGCAGCACCGATGGCTTGCGACGGGAAATGGCCGTTTCCAATACCGGTGCGCCCATTTCCGTACCCGTGGGTACCGAAACCCTCGGCCGCATCATGAACGTGCTGGGCCAACCCATCGACGAAAAAGGGGATATCGGTGAAAAGGATCGTTGGCCGATTCACCGCAAGCCGCCGAGCTACGAAGAGCAGTCTCCCGCCACCGAATTGCTGGAAACCGGCATCAAGGTGATCGATCTTATCTGTCCTTTCGCGAAAGGCGGCAAGGTCGGCTTGTTTGGCGGCGCAGGCGTGGGCAAGACCGTCAACATGATGGAGCTGATCCGGAACATCGCCATCGAGCACTCCGGATACTCCGTCTTCGCCGGGGTGGGGGAACGAACCCGTGAAGGAAACGACTTCTACCACGAAATGAAAGAGTCGAACGTGCTTGACAAGGTGGCGCTCGTCTATGGTCAGATGAATGAACCCCCCGGGAACCGCCTTCGGGTCGCCCTGACGGGGCTGACCATCGCCGAGAACTTCCGCGAGGAAGGGCGGGACGTGCTGCTCTTCATCGACAATATTTACCGTTACACTTTGGCGGGTACCGAGGTCTCCGCATTGCTGGGACGTATGCCTTCGGCGGTAGGGTATCAGCCGACACTGGCGGAGGAGATGGGGATTCTGCAAGAACGCATCACTTCCACCAAGACCGGTTCCATCACCTCCATCCAGGCAGTCTACGTGCCTGCCGACGACTTGACCGACCCCTCCCCGGCCACGACTTTCGCTCACCTGGATGCAACCGTCGTGTTGTCCCGTCAGATCGCCGAACTGGGGATCTATCCCGCGGTGGATCCGCTCGATTCCACCAGCCGCCAGCTGGATCCGCTGGTCATCGGCCACGAACATTATGAGGTGGCACGGAGTGTCCAATCCACCCTGCAACGATACAAGGAGCTGCGGGACATCATCGCCATTCTCGGAATGGACGAACTGTCGGAGGAGGACAAACTAACCGTCTCCAGAGCCCGTAAGATCCAGCGTTTCCTTTCACAACCCTTCTTTGTCGCAGAGGTGTTCACCGGATCACCTGGAAAATACGTTCCGCTCAAGGAAACCATTCGTGGATTCAAGGGCATCGTGGAGGGTGAATACGACGATATTCCGGAACAGGCCTTTTACATGGTGGGCACCATCGACGAAGCCTTGGAAAAAGCCAAGAAAATCGCAGCGTAGGAACGATCATGGCCATGATGATTCATGTGGATATCGTCAGTGCGGAAGAGGAGATCTTTTCGGGACAGGCGCAGATGGTGTTTGCCCCGGCGGAGTTGGGTGAAGTCGGGATTGCTCCCCGCCATGCGCCTTTGCTTTCGCGGCTGGTGCCTGGGGAAGTGCGGGTCAAGGTAAGCGAGACGGAAGAGCTGCCATTCTACGTCTCCGGGGGGATGCTCGAAGTCCAGCCCCATATCGTCACCGTCCTGGCGGATACTGCTCTCCGTGCCAAGGATATCGATGAGGCGGCGGCGCTCGAAGCCAAAAAGAGGGCGGAGGAAGCGCTCAAGGATCGCTCGGGCAAAATCGACTATGCCAAGGCCCAGGCAGAGCTGGTCGAGGCCATACGCCAACTGCAGGTACTGGAACGGGTCAAGAAAAACAAAGGAAGATTCGAAAAATAACGTTTTACGGCCAAAAGTAAAGTTTTACTTGACCTGCAATTCAGGCAACCGCCTTTTGGCAGGTTGTGCCAGGAATCCCGAGCTGTGCGCATAGACGGATTTGTTGTGACTGCCACCTTCTGGACAACCTGCCCATTCCCTCCTGTATTTTTGGTTCGAGTGCCCGAATTGCCTTCCACGGCGTTTCGGGCCACTCTGTTTTCCCTCCTGACAATAAGAAAACCGCTATCCGATCCTTTTCAGCTTTTTCGATATCGTCTAGGCTTTTGTACATAACAACCTCGTGAAGTCCAAGATGAATCCAAACGTTGTGATCCTTGCCGCGGGCCAAGGTACCCGGATGCGTTCCGATCTGCCCAAAGTGCTTCATCCCTTGGGCGGCAGACCCCTGCTGCAGCATGTTTATGAAGCGGCCATGGGTTTGTCTCCCCTCAGCCTCACTATCGTCTATGGCCATGGAGGGGACAGGGTCAGGTGCCTGTTCGCCCACTGGGAGGTGAATTGGGTGGAACAATCCCGGCAATTGGGTACCGGTCATGCCGTCCAGCAGGCCATGCCTCATTTGGGTGAGGGAATGGTGCTGATTCTTTACGGCGACGTGCCCTTGCTGCGCACTCAGACCTTGCAGCGATTGCTCGATAGCTGTGGTGAGGGGCTGGGTCTTTTGACCGTCGAACTCGACGATCCCGGCGGATATGGAAGAATCCTTCGCGACTCACAGGGCAAGGTGCTCAAAATCGTCGAGGAAAAGGATGCGACCGGGGAAGAGAAAAAAATCCGGGAGGTCAATACCGGCATTCTTGCCGTGCCGGCCCAGCATCTCGCACGCTGGCTGAACCGGCTCGACAACCGCAATGCCCAGGGCGAGTATTATCTGACCGATATCATCGCCATGGCCGTTGAAGAAGGTGTTCCCGTGAACACGACCGGTGCGGAGGCGGATGAAGTCGCCGGTATCAATGACAAACGCCAGCTTTCCGAACTGGAACGGGTCTATCAGCGGCGGCAGGCCGATTCCTTGATGGCCAGGGGGGTGACCTTGCACGATCCCGCCCGCTTCGATCTGCGGGGAGAAATCGAGTCGATCGGCCGGGATGTGGAGATCGATGTCAATGTGATCCTGGAGGGGAATATCCGCTTGGGGGACCGGGTGAAAATCGGTCCGGGAGTGGTCATCAAAGATGCGGATATCGCAGATGACGTGGAGATTCTGGCCCACAGCGTCCTTGACAATGTCCGTGTCGGCGCAGGTTGCCGGATCGGTCCTTTCGCCCGTTTGCGTCCCCAGACCGAATTGGATGAGCAGGTTCACATCGGCAATTTCGTGGAGATCAAAAAATCGCTGGTCGGAAAGGGTTCGAAGATCAACCACCTGAGTTATATCGGTGACAGCGATATCGGTTCCGGCGTGAACGTTGGCGCCGGAACCATCACTTGCAACTACGATGGGGTGAACAAATTCAGGACCGTCATCGAAGATGGCGCTTTCATCGGTTCCGATACCCAACTGGTGGCACCGGTGAAAATCGGCAGGGACGCGACCATAGGGGCCGGTTCCACCATCACCCGGGACGCCCCGTCTGGGAAATTGACCCTCAGCCGGGGCCGGCAGGTGACCATCGAACATTGGCAACGTCCACAGAAGAAAACTTGAGCGAGGCAAATCGTTATGTGCGGTATCGTTGGGGCAGTGGCGCAAAGAAACGTCGTTCCGATTCTTTTGGAAGGGTTACGGAGATTGGAGTACCGGGGTTATGACTCGGCGGGTGTCGCGGTGCTGCAACAGGGGGAAATCCGCCGCCGCCGCAAGCAGGGGAAGGTGGCGGAACTTGAAGAAGCCCTGGAGCTGGATCCTATCGAAGGACAGGTGGGAATCGCCCACACCCGTTGGGCCACTCATGGTGTTCCCAGTGAAAAAAACGCCCACCCCCACATCTGCAAGGGGGAGGTGGCACTGGTCCACAATGGCATCATCGAGAATCACGAATCCCTGCGCAGCCAGCAGGCTGCCCTGGGCCACGATTTTACCTCCGAGACCGACACCGAAGTGGTGGTGCACGCGATATACGATCAGTTGCAGGCCACCGGCTCTCTCCTGGAGGCGGTGCGACAAGCGACGAAACAGCTCGATGGCGCCTATGCGCTCGGGGTGATCTGCGCCTCCCAGCCAGACACGCTGGTGGCCTGCCGCCGGGGAAGCCCGTTGGTGATAGGTTTGGGAATCGGCGAGTTCTTCATCGCTTCCGACATAGCCGCATTGTTGCCCGTCACTCAGCGATTCATCTTCCTCGAAGAAGGCGATATCGCTGAGCTGACCCCCAAAGGGGTGAAAATATTCGATGAACAGGGTAACGAGGTCGAAAGGCCGGTCAAGGAAAGCGAGGTTCATCTGGATGCGGTCGAGCGGGGCGAATATCGTCATTACATGCTCAAGGAAATCTTCGAGCAGCCGCGCGCCATCGCCGAAACCCTGGAAGGGCGTTTCAACGGCCTCAAGCTGCTGGAAAATGCCTTCGGAACCCGGGCGGCGGAAGTCTTCGACCAGGTCAGGGCGGTTCAGATTCTCGCCTGCGGCACCAGTTATCATGCCGGGTTGGTGGCCCGCTATTGGTTGGAGTCCCTGGCGGGGATCCCCTGCAACGTCGAGGTCGCGAGCGAATATCGTTACCGGAATCCGGTCTTGCTGCCCGACACCCTGGTGGTCACCATCTCCCAGTCGGGAGAGACCGCCGATACCCTGGCTGCCCTGCAGGAAGCCAAGCGGCTCGGTGCTTCTCATTCCCTGTCCATTTGCAACGTCCAGGAGAGTTCCTTGGTTCGCGAATCGGATCTGGTGCTGTTGACCCGGGCGGGACCGGAGATCGGCGTGGCCTCCACCAAGGCCTTCACCACCCAGCTGGTGGCCTTGATGATGCTCACGATCGCCTTGGGCAGGCGCCACGGGCTGGACAGGGTGACCGAAAAGCGTATCGCTTCCCAGCTGTTCTCGCTGCCGGCCAGAGTCGAGGACGTGCTCGAATTGAACGACCACATCAAGGCTTTTTCGGAGCGTTTCGCCGACAAGCAGCATGCGTTGTTCCTGGGGCGCGGGAGCCATTATCCCATCGCCATGGAAGGGGCGTTGAAGCTCAAGGAGATCTCCTATATCCATGCCGAAGCCTATCCTGCAGGGGAACTCAAGCATGGTCCCCTGGCGCTGGTGGATGCGGAAATGCCGGTCATTACCGTGGCGCCGAACAATTCCCTGCTGGAAAAACTGAAATCCAATCTGCAGGAGGTCAAGGCCCGGGGAGGGGAACTGATCGTGTTCGCCGACGAGACCCTGGATGTCACGCCTGACGACACCACCCATGTGCTGACCGTGACCCCGAGCGAGAATGAGATGTCTCCGGTGATATTCACCATCCCGCTGCAATTGCTTGCCTATCATGTGGCGGTGATCAAGGGCACCGACGTGGATCAGCCGCGCAATCTGGCCAAGTCCGTGACGGTGGAGTGAGCACGGGATCTCAATGGATGAGACTTGGGGCTATACTTTCTTCATGGAAAGCGTGAAGTTTACGGTCGTGAGGAGTCACTGCCTGTCGGTCACCGCCGAAGGAGTGGAAAACGAAACCCAGCTCCGCTTTCTCCATGATTTGCAGTGCAACGAAATCCAGTGGAGCGCAGAGTTATAGTCAATTCTGGTGTATCAGAATTGTCTTATGATGCGGCATTCCTGTTCTCCTCGGTATTCTCGTTCATCTCGATTCCATCTTTGAATTTCACGCCTTCGATGACCTTGTCAAGATGGGCGAATCCACGGATACGCCGCCTCTATCAACCCACCCTCATACACCACTTTTGATCATGACTCGTGGAAACGCAGACGGGCTCAAGCGCCGTGGTTCTCGCCGTTCCACGTCAAATGAATCCCGGGCTGTACCAGAACAATCCGGACGGTTTGTCGACACCTTTACACTGGACCCGAATATGGACTATATTTGGTACGTAATGAAACTGCACAAGCGACACACATCATGAAACTCAGTGAATCGGTCAAACCCATCAGTTACCTGAAAAGCCATACCGCCGAGGCACTGCGGGACGTCAGCGAGGGGCGGCGCACCATGGTGATCACCCAACATGGCGAGGCCAAGGCGGTGCTCCAGGATATTGCCAGTTACGAACAAACCCAGGAGTCCCTGGCGCTGCTCAAGATGCTGGCCCAAAGTGCCAAGAGCATCCAGGAAGGCCGCACCAAGCCCCTCAAGAAGGCTTTCGCGGATGTCCGCAGGCACGTCAGGGAACCCGCCGGGTGAAACACTACCGCGTCCGCCTTGCCGAGGACGCAGAGCAGGATCTGATCGACATCTACCGCTACGTTGCTCTCCACGATTCCGTGGAGAAAGCTGCTTACGTGCTGGACCAGTTGGAGTCCCTCTGCTCACGACTTACCGAACTGCCCGAGCGGGGCCATGTTCCACCAGAGTTGGATCGAATCGGCGTAACGAACTATCGGGAGGTTCACTTCAAGCCGTATCGCGTCATCTATGAAGTCATCAGGCAGGACGTTTTCATTCATTGCATCCTCGATGGCCGCAGGGATATGCAGTCGTTACTCGAGCGGCGTCTGCTTCGCTGAGCGGCCGTGTCGTCTACAATCACAAGCGCCACGGCCATTTCACGCCGGCGGGCTTGTCCTTCGACTTCCGCAGAAAACCCCCTTTCCCCGGAAGGCACGAATAAAGCGATGTTAAATCAGGGTGTTTGAGTAATAAGCAACAGGATATAAATTGTCCAGGCCATGCTGAAGGCAACCTGTTGATTTAACACGGCTCAATATTTCAGGAAATTATTGTCAGAGTGCTTATTCACCATCCCGCTGCAATTGCTCGCCTATCATGTGGCGGTGATCAAGGGCACCGACGTGGATCAGCCGCGCAATCTGGCCAAGTCCGTGACGGTGGAGTGAGCGCGGGATCTCAATGGATGAGACTTGGGGCTATACTTCCTTCATGGAAAGTGTGAAGTTTACGGTCGTGAGGAGTCACTGATGCGACATACATCGTGGTTGTTTTGGAGTTGGATGATCCTGTCGTTGGCGTTTTCGCCTGTTTCTTTCGCGGGAGAAGACGGGGAAGAACAGTCTTCTCCCAAAATCGAGTATCTGGAGGTGAAACCCAAGCTGGTGGTCAACCTCGCCGGCCGCCGCCATTATCTGAGCACCAATGTGCAATTGATGATCAAGGGGCAGGACAACCTGGAGCGGATCCAGAAGCATTTGCCCCTGGTCCGCCACACCTTGATCCTTCTTTTCAGTGACCTTCCGCCGGAAAAGGTCGCCGACATCAATGAGCGGGAAAAACTGCGGGAAACCGCCCTCCACGATGTTCGCAAGGTTCTGGATGAGTATTCGGACAGTGATGGCTTGAAGGATATTCTGTTTACAGAGTTTCTGGTTCAGTGATATCGTCTCGATTTTCCGGACTAGGCGAGGAGCTCAGCAATGCCGTATTTTAGAGTGGAAACCAACCTGAAGTTGGATCAGGAGAAGAAAACGTCCTTGTTGTCACAGGCGTCCCGAAAACTGTCCCAGGAGTTGGGAAAACCGGAACGTTACGTGATGGTTCAGTTGGTGTCGGAAGCCATGCTGATGTTCGATGGCACCCTGGAACCTGCCGCCTATGTGGAGCTGAAAAGCATCGGCCTTCCCGAAACCCAGACCCAGCCTTTGGCCCAGTCGATCTGCGGTTTCCTGCAACAGGAACTCGACATTTCCCCGGACCGGGTATACATCGAATTCATCGACATTCCCCGCAAGTTCTGGGGCTGGAACGGCAGCACCTTCTGAAATTTCACCGCAAAGGCGCGGCCAAGTTTTCCGGAACTTTCCCGCCTCGCTGTGGTGAAGATGACTGCCGTGGCAGGGGGGCTTGAGCGGCTCACACCATGGGCGGATATCGCGCGGTCAATGCCAGCCGCTGTACTGCTTGGTCAGGTCACCCTTGAAGCCGCTCGAGCTGCGCTTGCCGCCCTGGCTGCGGCGCATGTTGATGGCGGCCCCCGCGGCGCCGGCGATGTTTTCCGGGGTGAGGCCACCCCGCAACCGCGCCGATTTGACCACCAGATCGGTATGAGGAGTGATATCCAGTTCCACCACCTGGTTGCTGGTGACGACCGCCTCCAGAATCTTGCCGTTTGCCAGTTTGGCCTTCAGAACCACCGGATAGGCCGCATCAGCGGGAATCCTGAGTTTGAATCGGCCATCGCCTTGTAGTTTTGCCTTGGCGATTCGACGATCGTTTTTATCTATCACCTCTATCACGGCCTTTTCGACCCGGCCATGGTCGTCGAACACCGCCCCCTCGATGACGGCCGGTCTTGCCTGATTGACATGGCTGGAGCCGCCATCCTCGCTGCAACCGACGGTCAGAAACGCCGTCAGAATGAAGATGAAAAATTTCAAATGCATAGCGGTTTACCTCTGTTGGCTTTGTCCGCCTTTTCCGCGCTGCCGCAGCTCATAGGCGCGAAGTTGTTCCGGTGTCGCTTTGGTCTGATAGCGGGATTTCCATTCCTCGTAAGGCATTCCGTAGATCATTTCCCTGGCCTTGTCGTAATCGAGCGCCAGGCCGCGTGATTCCGCCTCGGCCATCAGCCATTTGGCCAGACAGTTACGGCAGAAATCGGCCGTGATCATCAGCTCTATGTTTTGAACTTCGGTATGGGTCTGCAAATGATGGACCAGTCTGCGGAAGGCAGCGGCTTCGATTTCGGTCAGTTTTTCGTCTTCGTGCATATTTTTGTGTCAGTGATGAAGTTGCGGGAAGGAGTGAGAATCCTGCTTGCATAGCAGGATTTGACAGGATAGCATAGACGAATATCGAATATGGGCCTGCGTAATCGGATATGCGCATCGATCCTCATCCATCCTTTGCGGCCCGGCCTTCTTCGGGCAGGAGGCTTGAGCCCGTCCGTCTGGTCGAATCCATACGTCCCGTGTTCAAGGAAAAAGTTCCTCTGGATCGGCGGGATCCACCCCTCCCGTCCGATCGGCTCCAAGAGGATACTCCCCAGGATTTACGGGTCAGAAGGGCTCTGCATGCCTATTCCAACTATCGATCCGGGGCGGAATCGGAAGTGACTTTGTGGTATGGTGTGGATATTTATGTGTAGCCCAAGGGCTGTTTGCCTATGAAAATGTTCTTCGACTTTTTCCCCATTATCCTGTTCTTCATCGCCTACAAATTCCAGGGTATCTATGTCGCCACCATGGTCGCTATCGCCGCCACCTTCGTTCAGGTCGGCTGGGTATGGTTGCGGCATCGGCGGGTGGAAACCATGCACTTGGTCACTTTGGGCTTGATCGTGGTCTTTGGCGGCGCGACCCTTTATTTGCACGATGAGCAGTTCATCAAGTGGAAGCCGACAGTGATCAATTGGCTTTTTGGTGTGGCTTTTCTGGCCAGTCAGTACATAGGCCGGAAACCCTTCATCCAGCGGATGATGGCCAACAACATCGAGCTTCCGGAACGCGTGTGGTATCGCCTGAATCTGAGTTGGGCGCTTTTTTTCCTGTTTTTGGGGGGAGTCAACCTTTTCGTTATCTATACTTTCGATACCGACACCTGGGTAAACTTCAAGCTTTTTGGAATGTTGGGATTGACCTTCGCCTTCGTTCTGTTGCAGGCGGTGTTTCTTTCCCGTTACCTCCCCGAACCCGAATCCACCAAGGAATAGTCAGTGCTCTACGCGATCATCGCCGAGGATTCCGAGGCGAGCTTGGCCCTGCGGAAAAAAAACCGGCCCGCCCATTTGCAAAGACTGAAAAAATTGCAGGATGAAGGCAGGTTGATTCTGGCCGGTCCCCATCCCGCCATAGACAGCCCGGACCCCGGGGAAGCGGGTTTCAGCGGCAGTCTCATCGTTGCCGAATTCGAAGATTTGCAAGCGGCCCAAAGTTGGGCCGCCGAAGACCCCTACAAGAAAGCGGGCGTTTATGCCCGTGTGACCGTCAAACCCTTCCTTCAGGTATTTCCCCAATGAGTGACAGAATACAACTGATCAAAAGCCGGTTGCAGGAATCCCTGCAACCGATCCACGTCGAACTGGTGGATGCCAGTGCCGCCCATGCAGGACATGCCCAGGCAGGTGGCGCGGGGCATTTTTTTCTCACCATCGTCGCCGATGCATTTTCCGGAAAGAATCCGGTACAGCGTCATCAAATGGTTTATCAGGCACTTGGCGATCTCATGCACAGCGAGATCCATGCCTTGAGCATCCAGGCTTACACTTCCGATGAATATCCAACCAAAGGATGAAACCCTATGAAAAGAACCCTCGTATATACCGCTCTCTCCTTCGCCGTTCTGGCCGGGTGCAACGCGGGAAGCAACAAAACCTCAGAAGGATTGGCCCTGGCGCCGGTGGATGAAAAGGATACGGTGGCCATCGTCAATGGTCAGCGTATCAGCCGCCAGGCCCTGGATTATGTGAAGGCCGAAATCGCGAGGGGAAATCCCAATGCCAGGATCAATATTCCCGAGGACAAGTTGGTGGAGGAGTTGATCAACCGTGAATTGCTGAAACAGGAAGCGATTCGCAACCAGCTTCCCAAACAGGCGGATGTGGCGACACGAATCCGTTACACTCAGCGTTTGGTCTTGTCCCAGGCGGATGTGCAGGATTATTTCAAGAAACATCCGATCACCGAGGAGCAGATCAAGGCGGAATATGATCAGCTTGTCGGCTCGATGAAGCAAAGCGAATTCAAGGCGCGTCATATTCTGGTCAAGACCCGCGAAGAAGCCGAAGACATCATCAAGAAACTCGATTCCGGCGGGGATTTCGCCAAACTGGCGGAAAAATACTCGGTGGGTCCTTCCGCCAAGAGTGGCGGCGACCTAGGATGGTTCACGCCGCAGAAGATGGTGCAACCCTTCTCCGAGGCCGTCATGGCGCTTGAAAACGGTCAGTACACCAAAGAACCGGTCAAGACCCAGTTTGGCTGGCACGTGATCCTTCGCGAAGATTCACGCGAGAAGACGCCACCTCCCTATGAACGGGTCAAGCCCCAGGTGGAGCAGATGCTGAAGAGAAAGCTGATCCAGCAGCATATCGAAGAGCTGAAACAAAAGGCCGACATCAAGCTGATGACCGCAAGCGGTGCGGATCAGGCAGGTATCGCAGCGAGCGCGCAGCCTGCGCCGGCACAAGAGAAAGCAGAATAAGTCGGCGGATTTATCCGGCGGAAATGGATGAGGGCAGGCGTGAAAACCTGCCCTTTTTTCTATACGGCGATTTGTTCTCTTTGTGACCGTTTTCGGTAAACACCGCCCCTGGAAACCTGATTTCTGCCGCTGCGCTTGGCGCGGTACAGGGCTTGATCCGCCAGTTCCATCAGACCCCGGGTGTCTTCCTTGGACATGGATGGAACCAGCTTGGGATTGTATTCCGAAACGCCGATGGAAATCGTCACCGGAATGGGTTGGTTGTTTTGATCGGAAATGGTGTGTCTTTCGATTTGGCTGCGTATTCTTTCCGCAACTTCCATGGCCCGGTCCAACTCGGCGCCGGAGAGGATGGCGACGAATTCTTCGCCCCCGTATCTGGCGAGAACGTCGTTGTTGCGTAATTGGGATCGGATCTGTCCCGCGATCTCGGCCAAGACCATGTCGCCGGTTTGATGTCCATAGGTGTCGTTGATGCGTTTGAAATAGTCGATGTCGACGAACAGAAAGGAAAGGGGTTCCCCTGTCCTTTGCGCCCGATGGATTTCTTCCCCCAGCCGTTGTTCGAAGAACCGCCGGTTGTTGACGCCTGTCAAAGCATCGATCAAGCTGGTCCGGCGCAGCATTTCGAAATTTCTGGTATTTTCCAGGCACACCGACAAGATCGAACGCAGGCGGTCGAGAAAATCCGTCGCCATGCCATAGGTGAAGCGGGTGGGCTCACTGCTTCCAAGGTTCAGGCAACCCAACAGCTCTCGCCGCCTGACCAATGGCAGCAAGGCGATGCTGGCAGGTTTCTGGTCACCGCCGGGAAACAGCATCCGGTGATGATTTTTGCACGGCCCCAGATAGGCGTGGAAGGCTTTTCCGAACCAGGGTTTCAGCTGGTGGTCGGTGGTCAGGGGAATGAGTTCCGGGCGCGTCTCGACAGCGAGCCCGTCTTCTTTGAGAAACTGTTGCAGTTCCTTCTTGGGATCAATCAGAACCAGGGAGACGAAATCCAGTTCGAACACCGCCTTGGTATCTTCCAGGATGTGTTCCACCAGTTCCCGCAGGGAATTGATCGCCAGCAGCTGGGTTTCCAGGGATTGAAAGCGATGGAGTTTGGCTTCGTTTTGGTGGATGCGGGACAAAAGACGGTCCAGATGGCTCTGGAGGATACACAGCTCGATATGCAGTTCGTCGATTTCCACAACCGGGTCTTTCTCAGTCACGGTGTTCTGTTTCTTGAAGGTTAGTCCAGGATGGTGAACTTTGCTGCAATAAATCCAGGAACTGTTCTTCGTCGAGAACATCAACGCCCAGTTTCATGGCCTTGTCGAACTTGGAGCCCGGTTTTTCCCCCGCCACGACATAATCGGTCTTTTTCGAGACAGAATTGGTCACTTTGCCCCCCAAGGCTTCCACTCTTGACTTGGCTTCCTCCCGGCTCATGGAGGAAAGGGACCCGGTGAAGACGAAAGTCTTTCCTTCCAGCGGACGCGGTGTGGCGTCAACCTGTGGAGTTTCCCAATGGACCCCGGCCCTGCGCAAGCGCTCGATCACATCCAGGTTATGGGGTTGACGGAAGAAAGCGACGATATGTCTGGCGACGATGGGGCCGATGCCGGGCAGCTGCTCGAGTTCCAGCTCGCTGGCCGCCATCAGCTTCTCCAGGGAGCGGAAATGATCGGCCAATATCTGGGCGGTGACCTCTCCCACTTCCCGGATTCCCAAGGCGTAGAGAAAACGCGCCAGGGTCGTATGCTTGCTCTTTTCCAGTGCTTCGACCAGATTCCGGGCCGATTTCAGACCCATCCGTTCCAGTTTCTCCAGCTGATCGACCGTGAGCCGATAGAGATCGGCGACGTCTTTGATCAACCCCTTTTCCAGCAACTGATCGATCAGTTTTTCCCCCAATCCGTCGATGTCCATGGCCCGGCGGGAAGCAAAATGCTTGATGCCGGCTTTGAGCTGCGCCGGGCAGAACAAGCCGCCGCTACAGCGCAGCAGCGTTCCGCCTGGATCTTCCACCACCTCGGAACCACAGGCGGGGCAGCGGGTGGGGGGGGCGATGGTTCGAGCCCCCGAAGGGCGTTTTTCCCCGATCACCTTGACCACTTCGGGAATCACGTCACCGGCGCGGCGGACGATGACGGTGTCACCGATTCTGACATCCTTGCGTTTCATTTCCGCGAAGTTGTGCAACGAGGCGCTCGAAACCGTGACCCCTCCCACTTGAACCGGTTTCAGTTTGGCCACCGGGGTGAGGATGCCGGTGCGCCCCACCTGGATTTCGATGTCCTCGACAATCGTGGTGGCTTCGTGAGCGGGAAATTTGTGGGCGATGGCCCAGCGGGGGGCGCGGGCGGTGAAACCGAGGCGGCGTTGCCAGTCGAAACGGTCCACCTTGTAGACCACCCCGTCGGTTTCATAGGGAAGAGTGTCGCGTTTTTCCAGCATCTGGCGGTAGTAGGCCAGACAACCTTCAGCGCCCCGGACCACGCTGCGCTCGGGTGCCACGGGAATACCCCAGGCCAGAAACGTTTCCAGCATCTCGTGGTGTGTCGCCGGCAATCTGTCTTGCGGAAACACGCCGAAGCCATAGCAGAAGAAATCCAGGGGACGTCTGGCGGTGATTCTCGGATCCAGTTGCCGCAGACTTCCGGCCGCCGCATTACGGGGGTTGGCGAAGGTTTTTTCCCCATGGCGCTCGGCCCATTGGTTCAATTGGCGGAAGCCCTCGATGGGCATGAAGACCTCGCCCCGGGCTTCGAACCGATCCGGCCATCCCGAACCTTGCAGCCGCAGGGGAATCGAGCGGATGGTGCGGACGTTGGCGGTGATGTCTTCTCCGGTGTAGCCGTCTCCCCGGGTGGCGGCCCGCACCAGACGGCCGTTTTCATACAGGATGGAGACCGCCAGTCCGTCCAGTTTCGGCTCGGTGGCGTAATCGATCTTCTCCTCCCCCAACCGCTCTTTGACCCGCCGTTCGAAGTCATGGACATCCTCGTCCGTGAAGGCGTTGTCGAGAGACAGCATCGGAACCTCATGGCGAACCGGGGCGAAAGCTTCGGAAGGGGGGGCGCCCACCCGCTGGGTCGGGGAATCCGGGGTGACAAGTTCCGGGTAGCGTTGCTCCAGCCGTTGCAACTCCGCCATCAAGGCGTCGTATTCGGCATCCGAAATGACCGGTTGATCGAGGACGTAATAGCGCCAGTTGTGATAGTCGATTTCCCGGCGTAACGCTTCGACCCGCCGTTTGATCTCGTCGGGGACGGCCATTTCAGCCGCTGCCGCGGAGTTTGCGGCGCCACAAGGCCAGCTTGACCGCGGTCAGGGGATGCCGGCGTTCATCCAGTTCACTGCCACCCAATCGTTGCGCCAGGGTATGGCAAAGGCCGATCATGCGCTCGAAGGCCTGGAGTGGCTCGGGAACCAGGGGGGGTTGCATGAACAAGGTCAATCCCGGTGTTTGAAAGCGCTCCATTTGATCGATGGGAAAGGTGCCGGGTTTGACCATGCTGGCGACGCTGAAGAGGATCTGGTTACCTTGATGGAGATGGAAGATTTCCATGTCGCCGAATTTCAGACCCAGATCGGAGAACGCCTTGACCAGATCCGGTCCGCTGAAGACCTGGCCTTTGGGGGCGACGATACTGATCTGAATCACTTCGGGAAGATCTTCCGCCTTGTCCCGCGTTACGGCAGTGGCTGTTTCCTGAGAAGCTGTCTCGTCTTCCAGGGAGGCGGCAGTTGCGGAGGGGCTCTGCCGCTCTTCCAGGACGCGCTCCGTTTCCAGGGCTTCCAGGTCGGGTGCCGCGCCCTCCTCGACGGGATTGATGGAGATGGTGTCGATTTCTTCCAGTTCGAAATCGTCGGGCGAGGCGGAGAAATCGTCCTGGCCGGATCTTTTTCGGCGGCGTTTCCAGCGGTCCCACAAATAGATGGCCAGCAACAACAGAACGCCGGCAACCCCCAGGATGATGCGCAAAGTGGTCTTGTCCATTATTTCCATCGATATTTTTCCTTCATGCCGCGGCCATCTCGGCCGCTCGTTCGAGGTCCACGGAAACGATGCGCGACACACCCGGTTCGCGCATAGTTACACCGATCAGCTGGTCGGCGATTTCCATGGTCGTCTTGTTGTGGGTGACGAAAATGAATTGTACCCGTTCCGACATGGATTGCAGCAAGGCGCAGAAGCGCCCCACATTGGCCTCGTCCAGGGGGGCGTCGACCTCGTCGAGCATGCAGAAAGGCGCGGGGTTGAGTTCGAAGAAGGAGAACACCAGCGCCACCGCCGTCAGGGCCTTCTCCCCCCCGGAAAGGAGGTGGATCGAACTGTTGCGTTTTCCGGGCGGCCGGGCCATGATTCGGATACCCGCTTCCAGCGGATCGTCACAAGTCATCTCCAGCCTGGCTTCTCCCCCTCCGAACAATGCCGGGAATCGCCGGCGGAAGTGGCCGTCCACAATTTCGAAGGTTTCCCTGAAACGGCTGCGGGTTTCGCGGTCGATGGTGCGGATCGCCTTTTCCAGCATTGCCAGCGACGCGGTCAGATCGTCATATTGTTTGTCGAGAAAACGCAACCGCTCCGAATGCAGCCGATGCTCTTCGATCGCCGCCAGATTCACGTCGCCAAGACGGGCCTGGTCGCGTTGTAATCGCTCAAGTCTTCGCTGCCATTCAGCCGCATCGATTTCCCCCTCCAGGCCCGACAATATCCTCTCGGGGACGATTTGCTCCGCTTCCACTTGTTCTTGCGCCGTTTGCAGCCTGACTCTGGCGGCTTCCGCCTGCAGCCTCGCCGATTCCAGTTCCGAGCGTACCTGTTCCCGTTCCGACTCCCTTCGTGCATGGAGACCGCGGCGGTCACGGTGGATGTTTTCCGCCTGTCGTAACCTCTCGCGGAGGTCGGCCAGCTCCTTTTCCAGGGTGGGGCGTTTCTCACGGAGTGAGGCCAACTGTTTCTCGATCTCGCTTAAAGGCAGCTTCCCTTGTGCCTGTTCGGCTTCGGCCCGGGCGAGACGCTTTTCGAGATCCTGGCAGCGTTCTTCCGTCCTTTCGAGTTGTTTTTGCAGAATTTTCAGCGAGCGATCGGTATGTTCCAGCGCGGATTCCAAGCGGGCCTTGTTTTCCCGGAGCTGGCGGACTTTCGCTGTGGCCTGTTCGTTGGCGATTTTGCTTTGATCCAGTTCGGTTTGCAGCCTTTGCAGGGTTTGCAGCTGATCTTCCAGCTCCTTTCGGTGTCCGGACAGCTGGTTTTCGTGTGCCGAACGATCCCGTTCCATACGCTGGATGCGTTGTTCGAGCGCCTCGTATTCGTTCGCCAGGCGCTCCAGATTCTGCCGGGCCGCTTCGAGCCGCTGGCGGGCGCCCTGGCATTCCGCTTCCAGCCGGGCCTGCCGGGCGCCCGCTTCGCGTTCTTGGGCGCGCAGCTGCTCCAGTCGTTTTTCCGCCTGTTCCTGTTGGGAAAGAAAATCTTGCTGCCGCTTCAGGTGGTTTTGCCGTTGCCGCGCCAATCGTTCCCGCTCACCGCGCAACCGGCGAAGCGCCTGTTCCCTTTCCAGGACACCCCGGGTCGAGTCTTTCTGCCGGTTGAACTGCAACCAGTCGGGACCGATCCGGTCACCTTCGGGGGTGACCCAGCATTCGTGATCGGACAACGCTTTGCGGTTGTCGTAGGCTTCGTCGAGAGAAGCCGCACAGCGGTGCCTCCCCAACAGGGTGTTGGCATTCCATGGACCTTTGATTTTTTCCGCCAGTGAGCCGGCGGGAGGCGGTACCGAGGTGCCCGATTCCAGCAAGGCGACGTTTTCCTCACCGAGCGCGGCGACGGTTTCGGGCCCTGGCCTGGTGGTGGGATTTGCCAGGTACAGGGCTTCGAGCCAATTCCCCAGGGCCGCTTCGACCGCTCTTTCCCATTCCTGCTCCACTTCCAGAATCTCCGCCAGACGGGGTGCCTGCTGCCATCCATGGTGTCGCAACCAATTCTGCACGCCCTCACGGTCTTTGCCCAGGGCATGGGCCTGCAGGGTCTCCAAGGCGCTGATGCGCCCCCCCAGGCGATTGTATTCGCTCTCCAGGTGCCGAAGGGCGTGTTGATTCTCCCGTTCCTGCGAGCGAATGCGTTCGATTGTGTTCCTCAAGTCTTCGATCTGGGCCTGCTGATCGAGGCGCAACCCGGCGATTTCTTCCAGCTGACCCTGAAGCAGCTCGACCTGATGTTGCTCGTTCAGGCTTCGTTCCGTCTGCGCCTTCCGGGACTGGAGTTGCAGCAACCTTTGCTGGTACTCTTCCCGTTGCCGTTTCAGATGGCGGATTTCGACTTCCAGGAGGTTGATTTTTTCCTGCAGGGAACGGCCCCGGTCGCGGCAGCGCCCGTATTCCTGACGTTTTTGCTGCCATGCGGCGTCCCTTTCCCGCTGTCTGACGGAGGCGGCTTCCAGTTCCTCTCGGCTCTGCTTCAGTTCAGATTCGAGCTTCCCGGCCTGGTCCGCCAGGAGGGTGATCTGTTCCCTGTCCTGGCGCCGGGTGGCATGGGCCGTTTCCAACTCGCTGCGCCAGGATTGCAGGGTTCGCTCACGTTCCGCCTGGGTCTGGCGGGCATGCCTGAGGTTTTGATCGCAACGGCTGATTTCCGCGTTCAGCTCGTACAGCCGGGCTTGCGCCTGTCCCAGTCGACGTTCCAGTTCGTGGCAGGTTTTCTGTGCCTCGCCGCGGTCGGTTTCGGCCTGTTGCAATGCCTTGGCGCTTTCTTCCAGCCGTTGTTCCAACCGGGTCAAGTGCTTTTGATGCAGCTGGAAACGGGCACTGGCGTCTTGCCACTGGATCGCCGTCAGTTCCTTGCTGCATTGGGCGATGGCTTGTTCCAGCTCCCGGTATTTTTGCGCTTTCCTGGCCTGGCGTGCCAGGCGGCTGACCTGATTCTGAAGTTCTCCCCGGATGTCTTCGACCCGTTCCAGATTGGTCCGGGTATGCTGGAGCTTGAGTTCGGTTTCGCGGCGTCTTTCCTTGTATTTGGAAAGCCCGGCCGCTTCTTCCACGAACAGGCGCAGTTCTTCAGGTTTGGCTTCGATGAAGCGGCTGACCGTCCCCTGTTCGATGATTGCATAGCTGCGTGGCCCCAGTCCGGTGCCGAAGAACACGTCCATGATGTCGCGGCGGCGGCAACGACTGCCATTGAGGAAATATTGCGATTGTCCGTCCCGGCTCACCTGGCGTTTGATCGAGATCTGGGCGAAGCGGGCGTATTCCCCTCCCAACTTGCCTTCGCTGTTGTCGAAGATCAGTTCTATGGTCGCCAATCCCACCGGTTTTCTGCTCGAGGAGCCGTTGAAAATGACGTCGCTCATGGCGCTGCCGCGCAGATGTTTGGCGGAACTTTCCCCCATCACCCAGCGAACCGCATCGATGATGTTGGACTTGCCACAGCCATTGGGACCGACGACACCGATCAGGCGGCCGGGGAGGGTGATGGTGGTCGGATCCACAAACGATTTGAAACCGGCCAGTTTGATCTTTTCCAGGCGCATGAATGAATAGATGCCCTTGGGGAAATCCAGCAGTCTCTTTTCAGTCGGACGGAAACGCTGACTCGATGACTCGAGTACCGTATTATACGGTCTTGATTCAAGTTTTCAGGCTTTTATCCAAGACGATGACAATCACCCAACCCAGCAAAGATTTAGAAACTTTCCCCAACCCCAACCCGGGCCGTGACTACACCATCCGTATCGAATCTCCGGAATTCACCTGTCTCTGCCCCAAAACCGGTCAGCCTGATTTCGCCACCATCCTGGTGGAATACACGCCCGATCAATTGTGTATCGAACTCAAGGCCTACAAACTCTATCTGTGGTCCTATCGCGATGAGGGGGCTTTCCACGAGGCGGTCACCAACCGGATTCTCGACGATCTGGTTTCCGCCTGCCAGCCCCGCTGGATGAAGGTCGAAGCCAGATTCAATGTCCGTGGCGGGATCTACACCACGGTGGTGGCCGAGTACCGAAGATCGTGAAATTCTCAAAGGTTCATGCGATTGCCGGTATGGAGCAGGAACTGGCCGGGCTGGAGGAAAAGATGAGAAGCAAAGGATTGCCCGGGAAAGATGATTTGCATGAAGGGTGAAAGGCATTCCTGAGTCGTTTCCACAATATGTGGACAATGCGATTTCCAAGACCATCAACGTGCCCCAGTCCTATCCCTTCGAGCGGTTTCAGGATGTCTATTGCCAGGCCTGGAAATTGGGGCTGAAAGGCTGTACCACTTTCCGACCGAATCCGGTCCGGGAGGCGGTGCTGATGCCCGAGCTTCCATCTTCGCATTGCTGTGATATCGATCGGGAAGGAGACTGAGCCGTATGACGAATTTCTTCGACCGCTGTCCCCAGGTGATCGACCGCCCCTACCCCAGATGGGGGGAGAGCCGTTTCCTTCAGCCGGGATACCGGGGCGATCCGCTGCATCTGCTATGGCGTGAGCCGGATTCCCCAGCCCGGGACGGGATTCTCCTGGTTCATGGGATGAATGAATACATCGGCCGTTACCGCCATGTGGCCGAATACTTTGGCCGCCGTTTCAATGTGCTCGGCGTCGATCTCCACGCCCATGGGCTGACCAATCCGGTGCTTCGCCGGGCGGACAAGGAAATCACTACAGGCGCGAAAACCTGGCGCGCCGATGACGCCTTCCTGCAGCAGCTGCAATTGAAGACACTGGAAATCCTGCGCCGGGATTTCCGCACGGCGCTGGAGGATCTTCGGCGGCGGTGTGACGGTCACGTATTCGTGCTCGCCCACAGTCTGGGCGGGCTGGTGGCGGCATCCACATTGCTGCAAGGAAACGGCGGTGTGAGCGGGATTCTGCTGCTTGGCCCGGCATTTTCCGTGAGCCGGTTTCCGGGCCTTCGGGGCAGGCTGGCCAATCCGGTGATGGAAACGTCTTTTCGCTGGTTGGAACGCTGCCTCGCCGCACACGATGGGTTGGCGTGTCTCGCCACCTCGGTATTGGATGGAATCATGGAGGTGTGTTCCCGGCCGCTGTTACGGGGATGGTTCTCTCCCTGCCGGCCGCAATGGATATTGGATTATCTGACTGACTGGGAGGAGGAGCGGGCGCGCTTGCGCGGCGATTGTTACATCATTCCGCGGGTGCTCATGAGCTATGTCTGCGGGGTGGAAAGGGAGATCGCCCATTTCCGGAGGCGGATGCAGGCATTCCGCCTGCCGTATTTTCTCGTCTACAGCGAGGAGGATCCCATTACCGCTGCCTGGGGCAACAGGGATTTCGCCGCCTCGACCCTGGGCAATCATCCCCTCAATGAGGTGATGCCGGTTCCAGGTTCTTGTCACGAACATCTCTTCATGAAGCCGCCGGCGCCCCAGAAGATACTGCGGATCCTGGACGGGTGGATGGAGAAAGTCATGAAAACGGCAAAGGCCTGAAACGATCAGGCCTTTGCCGTTGGGAAAGCCATGGCTGAGAAGCGCTTGCCGGTGAGCAGGCGTCAGCCCAGGGCGGTTTTGTTGTGTCGTTTCACGTCGCCCCGTTGGATCCGGGCGTATTCTTCCAGTTTGCGCGCCGCGGCCTGGAAAGCGTCCCGAATGGCCACGTAGGCGTCTTCATAGGCGTGATTGTCGTGATGTTCACGGCTGATGACGATTTCCTTGCCGGGAACGGTCAGGTCGATGCGCACGTGATACAGATCGCCTTTATTGTGGTTGTGGTGTTTTCGTTCCACCATCACCCGGCAACTGGTGATCTTGTCGTAGTAGCGTTCCAGCTTTTCGGTTTTTTCCTTGATCTTGGTTTCCATGGCATCGGAGTGGGGGAATCCACGGAAAGTGACCTGCAATGGTATCTGCATAATGGCTCCTTGTTCTTCGATTGACTAAAAATCAACCACATATCATAACAAGCATGGCTGCTCTTTACCCGGAAACGGGAAAAAATACCTCCTGAACAGAGGATGCCGACAGTGGCTTGTCAATTTGGGGCTGTTTTCACCCATAGGGCTTGCCTGATTTTCGGGTGGCCGATATGCTGGGGATCCTCGAAAGTCAGACTTGCGCTATGAATCTTATTTTAGAGTTTTTTCCCGGTTTGCGGGAGATGGATAATTTCCATCCACTTATCGTCCATTTTCCCATCGCCTTGCTCAGCTGCTTTCTGCTGCTCGACGGCATCGCCTTTCTCTTCAACTCGCGGCGATTGTCCCAAGTGGCCAGCTGGTTTCTGTGGCTGGGAACGGTGGGTGCGCTGGCGGCGGTGGCCGCGGGTATCCAGGCCTCCTTGACGGTCGCCCATCCCGATGCGGTCCACAGCCTGCTGGAACGGCACCGCAATTTCGGTCTCAATACCGCCTCCCTGGCAGTGGTGCTGTCTGTTTGGCGTCTTGTCAGCCGGGGTGGTTTTTCCCGTCTTGGCCATTTCGTGCATTTGTTGATCGCGCTGTTGATGATGATCAACCTGCTTCGGGGCGCCGATCTGGGAGGGTTGATGGTGTACAAATACGGTGTCGCGGTGGAAGCCGCCGGAATCAGGGCTTCAGGCCATGCCCACAGGGATATGCGCGGCGAATTGCAGGGATGGTTGCACGATTTGCTTCACGGCCAACACGAGCACGGACACACCCATGAGCATGATCACCACATCCATGAGCACCGCTACTGAACGGTGAAAGCACCGTAACGCTCGGGTGATTCGCAATACCAAAGAATCAATCCCGGCCTCGGCGGTGCGAATTCCACTGCCTGAATGCCGGGTTTCAGTTCCAGGGTAACGGAATAACCGGGAATCACCAGCCTCCCACGGCAGAAAGCGTTTTCCCCCACCTCGATTTCCCATCTCACCGGCTCGTTTCTCGTAAGGACGAAATGGGAGGGTTCGAATCCCGTCGCCGAGACCTTCATATGCAGAGTGCGAAGTGAAGTCCGGGACAATGCCCGCACCTTGGTCATCACGCTTTTCAAATCATAACCGGTATCGGCGAGCGCAAGGCCCCGGTTGAGCATCAGTGCTCCAAGCACCAGTACCACCACGCTGGAGAATTTGACCAGTTTCGGCCCCACACTCTTGGCCAGGGTGCTGGCGAAGATTCCGAACCCGATCATGGTGGGCAGGGTGCCGAGACCGAAGAAAAACAGCAGGGAGGCCCCCATTTTCGGATCCCCGGTGCCTGCCGCCATGATGTACATGGCCTGCAGCGGACCACACACGATCATCAGGCCGTTCAACATTCCGATGACGAACGGGTGGCTGTGCTTTTTGTACTGGCGGCCGACGAAACGCATGACGAAAGCGGGTGTTTTGAGCTGGATATGCCCGAGGCCGGGGATGAAATTCAACATGCTCAGTCCGAAGAGCACCAGAAAAGCCCCCGCGGCGAGGGCGATTATGCCTTTCAAAGTGGGGGTGAAGGCGATGATCGCCCCCAGTGTGGCAAATGCCGCACCCAGGATCGTATAGGAGAGCGTCTTGCCGAACCCGTACCAGAAGTGGGACAGATAGCGGGGTCTGCCCAATGCCATGTCCTGAGTGGTGTAACTGAGCACCAGGGCGCCACACATGCCCACGCAGTGAAAGCTGGTCATGAAGCCGGTCAGCAGGGCCAGGGTGTAACTCATCTGCTGCATCATTCCATGATGATGGGCATGCCCACCCAGGCGGGTGTCCAGATAGACGATCAGCAGTATGCCCAGGGTTCCGAACAGAATACCCGACCAACGTTTCAGCGAAGGATTCATATTGTTACGGGTTGTTTTGGCGACAATGAAACAGAATAATGTAGCAAAAACCATGCAAATTGTTTTCAAGGAATTTCCGGGCATCTGCCGCGACCCAGGCAATCTCCTGACCGCCGTTTTTTCCGTTCACGCTTGATTTTGCACGACCTTGAAACCCCTCTCCCTCTGGGAGAGGGTTTGAACGGATGAAAGTAACGGGGTTTTCGGCCTCTCTCCCAAAAGGGGAGGGGAGAAAGCCGGTTCATGCAATCGCACGATTCAAGGCAACCGGGTGTGGCATATCCCGTAGAAGTGTGGCATTTGCCACACTTGGGTCGGGTTTTTCTGGTTCCGGTCCATCTTGGAGCCCGCCGGAAGCGCGTGACCTGGTTGTTGGCACAATCCATGCACTTAAAAGGTTATCTTGTCAAGCCTTTAGCTAGGGAGGTGTTCCATGCGTGACAAAGCCATAGCCCCGGTCTCTCAATCGCAGACAGACTATGACGCCGGCACATTGCTGTTGAGTACCGGCCTCACTGTCGCCGCTTTGATTCTGGTGCCGGCGCTGGCCAGCCGATGGGGATTGGGGGCGGCGCTCACAGGCGCCATGAGAATGACCTTGATGCGCGCCTCCAGCCGGGCGGTCAGCAATGGCAAAGGCGAGGAATGCGGTGACGGGGGCGCGGGATTCAGCTGTCATTGAAGCCCCCAGGTGTCACCGGTCGAAATCGGGCATCCAGCGGATGCCCGTTTCATTTTCTCTGAGAAAGCTTTTGTTAGAATCACCGCTGGTGTTCGAATTGTTGAGAGTTGTAATATGAGCGATCAATCAAGTTGCGATTTGTGCGGCTTGCCAGTGGAGATTCCCGATTTTCGCCTGGAAACCAGGGAAGGGACCAAGCGGTTTTGTTGCGAAGGATGCCTGGGCATTTACCGGATGCTGCACGAGGACGAGATCGTCGAGCAGGAGGAGAAATCTTCCGGTTCGGCATCATGAAACGATAGAGAGGGGAGAAAAACGATGGCACACGTTCACGGTGACAAGAAAAAAATGGTGGAACATGTGGCCCACGCGGCCAAGGGAGCGATGAAAGGGCCAGGGCTCCATGGCCCCATGATGGAGCATATGATGAACATGCCCCATGGCCCCATGAATCATGGAAACATGGGGGGGCATATCACCAGGGGGGCGGTGGTTTCGGCAGGTGCTAAAACAGGAGGATCGGTGATGAAAAGATTGGCGCGGCATCCTTTGTTGATGTTCGGACTCGGCGTGGTGGCCGGAGTGGTGGTCTACAAATACCGCAAACAGATCATCGCGTCGGCGGTGGAAGTCGGAGAAAAGGGCAGGGACTTCGTGCTCCAGCAGAAAGAAAACCTGGAGGATATCGTGGCCTCGACCCAGGAGCCAGGAGAAGAAACATCCTGATGATCAGCCGTCGGATCATTTTGCGCTACCGCGGACCGGGACATGTACGTTTCCAGTTGCCCCCGGAGCTTGTGACGGGCCAGGCCCCGGAGGCTCTGATGTCGGCGTTGAGGAAGCTCGATGGCGTCTACCGGATACGAATTTCCGGAAACAAGCTGTCGATCCGCTATCACGAGGCGTTCTGCCGTTTCGAGGAACTGGCGCGCGGGCTTCGTGACATCGTCGGGGAACTGGAGCGGCAGGGGCGATTCCCTGCTCCGGTGAAGGCGGCCCGCCGTCCGTTGACGGCGCGGCTGAAGGAGACCACGGTGGTGAAGTGGATTCGCGAGCGGGTCCGGGATGTGCGCGAAACCCTGACCGCCTTCGGCATCCTGGCCCGTCAGGGGCTGAAGCGGGGGCCGAAATTCCTGCACGACCCCAAAGCCCTGGCCCACGAATTCGCCAATGACGTTCTGGTGCTCTATCTCATCCGGCTCCATTGGCACCGGATCGTCACCCAGTGGATTCCCAATCCGATCAAGCATCGCTATGAATGGGCGGCGGTGTTCTATATGACCTATCTGCTGGTGCGCTCGCGGCTTCCGAAAAAATAACCGGGACAGAAAATGCCTGAACATTTCCGCATCGTCCACCACCTGCGCCGGCGGGTCCGACTCGTTTCGCCGGTGCTGAAGGGGGAAACGGAAAAAACCTGGCTGTTCGAGATCCTCCTCAGTAAAAGGGGCGGCATCAAACAGGTGAACGCGGTGCCGGCGATCGGTTCGGTGACGATCTGGTTCGATCCCAGGCAACTTCCCCTCGAAAATCTGCTACGGGTCTGCGACACCATACTGGCCAATCTGGCCACCGCCAAGCCGCATCTTTTCGAATCCGGGCCGGCCTTTGCCGACGCGCCGGTGATCGAGACCCAGTTCGCAGTCGAAGGCATGACCTGCGCTTCCTGTGCCCTGCTGATCGAGATGATCCTCAAGCGCGACCCGCGAATCCGGCAGGTCAGCGTCAACTTCGCTTCCGAGACCGCGACCGTGTGCGGGGCGTTGTCCAAAGAGGACATCTACTATCTGGTGCGGAAACTGGGTTACCGTACCCAGCCCCTGGACACCCTGGCCCAGCGCCGGCTGCTGATGGAGAGGGAACGCCGGCGCATCGAGGATGCCCGGCGCCGCTTCGTCCGTGCCGCCCTCCTCAGCACCCCCGCCATCGTCATCGCCATGGCGATGCCCAAACGGAGGATCTGGCACTGGATCCAGTTCCTGCTCACTACCCCGGTGGTCCTGGGAAGCGGCCGTCCCTTCTTCGACAAGGCCCTGGCCCTGGCCCGGCAGAAATCGGCCAATATGGACACTCTGGTGGCCCTGGGCACCGGGTCCGCCTATGGATACAGCGTTCCGGCGCTGCTCCTGGGGCGTCACATGGCGCTGTATTTCGAGGCTGCCGCCGGCATCATCACTTTCGTGCTGCTGGGCCGCTGGCTGGAGGAGAAGGCCAAGGGGCAGGCCTTTGATGCCATCTACAAACTTATCGACCTGCAGCCCCAGACCGCTACCCGGGTCGAGGGCGGGCGCGAGGTGGTGATCCCCATCGACGAGGTTCGGGTGGGTGACGTCCTGCTGGTACGGCCTGGCGAGCGGATCCCCACCGACGGAGAAGTGGTCGAGGGCACCACCACCGTGGACGAGTCCATGCTCACCGGCGAGTCCATGCCGGTGGTGAAGCACCCGGGGGATGCGGTCATCGGCGGATGCATCAACGGTCCCGGCGCCTTCCGGATGAAGGCCACCGCAGTGGGGCCGGACACGGTCCTGGCTGGCATCGTCAACCTGGTGGATCAGGCCCAGGCCGCCAAGCTGCCGATCCAGAAGACCGTGGACAAGATCTCGGCGGTGTTCGTCCCCGGGGTGCTGGCCATCTCCGGCGCCACTTTCGGCGGCTGGTGGCTGGCCTCGGGTCGTTTCACCACTGCTCTGGGGAATGCCATCTCGGTGCTGCTGATCGCCTGCCCCTGCGCCCTGGGGCTGGCGACCCCGGCGGCGATCATGGTGGGAACCGGGCAGGCGGCGCGGCGCGGCATCTACATCAAGAACGGTGAGAGCCTGGAACTGGCGGCCCATCTGACCGCGGTGATCTTCGACAAGACCGGCACCATCACCGAGGGACGGCCGGAGGTGATCGATGTCATCGTCCTGCGCGACGACGTCGATTCCCGGCTTTTGCTGGCCTGGGTGGCGGCGGCCGAAGTCAGCTCGGAGCACTTCCTCGCCCGCGCCATCGTGGAAAAAGCGAAACAGGAGCACATCGACGTTCCCACCGCGGTGGATTTCCAGGTCCAGCCGGGCGAGGGGGTCGCCGCCCGGGTGGATGGCCATCGCATCCTGGTGGGCAATCAGTCCTGGATGCTGCGCCACGAGGTGCCCCTGGAAGATCTTGAGAGCCGGGTCGAATGTCTGGGCGGCGAAGGCAAGACGCCGGTGTTCGTGGCTCTGGACGGACGGCCCGCGGCCCTGATCGGCATCGCCGACCAGCCCCGCGCCAACGCGCGGGCGGCGATCGAAAAGCTGCACCGGATGGGGGTCAAGACGCTGATGGTGACCGGTGACGCCGAGCGCCCGGCACGCTACATCGCCAAACGGGTGGGTATCGACACGGTCGTCGCCGGGGCCAAACCCGACGACAAGCTGCGCGAAATCCGCCGCCTCCAGGCCGAGGGCGAAAAGGTGGGGATGATCGGTGACGGCATCAACGACGCCCCCGCGCTGGCCGCCGCCGATGTCAGCTTCGCCGTGGGCAGCGGTACCGACATCGCCATCGACGCCGCCGACATCACCCTGGTCCAGGGCGATATCGAGAAAGTGGCCGACGCCATCGAAATCTCCGCCTTCACCCTCCGGGTCATCCGCCAGAACCTGGCCTGGGCCTTCGGCTACAACACCGTGGCCATCCCGGTGGCGGCCATGGGCAGGCTCAGCCCCATGATCGCCTCCGGGGCGATGGCGCTCAGTTCGGTGTCGGTGGTGCTCAATTCCCTGCGCCTGCAGCGCAAATAGCGGCCGATGGCGGGCAAACGGACCCTCCTCTTTCTGGCCGTATCGTTTTGCTTCGGTTCCAAGGGGATCGCCGATCCAGTCGGCCAGGTCATCCAGACCCAGGTAGGCACCCAGAAAGAGGCGGCGAAGGTGCAGCGGCGGATCGACCAGCTCGACGACCGGACTCAGGGCATGATCGAAACCTACCGTGCCCGTCTCGCCGAGCTGGAGGAACTGCAGGACTACAACGGCCAGCTGGATAAGATGCTCGCCGATCAGGCCGATGAACTGGCCCGGCGCGAGCGCCAGCTCAAGTCGTTGGAGACGCTCAACCGTAAATTGTTTCCCTTCCTGCTGGAGATGCTGGAGTCCCTGGACCGGATCGTCCAGGTGGACACGCCTTTCCTCCGGCAGGAACGGCGGGATCGGGTCAGGTCTCTGCGCGCTTTGATGAACCGGGCCGATGTGGCCCTGCCGGAGAAATACCGTCGTCTGATGGAGGCGTTCCGGATCGAGGCCCAGTACGGTCACAATATCGAGACCTACGAGGCGCCCCTGGAAAGCCAGGGAAAAAGCCGTACGGTCCGCTTTCTGCGCTTTGGCCGGGTGGGTCTCTATTACCTGACCCTGGACGGTCGGGAGGGGGGCGTTTGGGATCCGCAAGGCAAACGTTGGCGTCCCCTCGATCGGGATTTCCTGCGGCCGCTCGATCATGCCATGCGGATCGCCGCCAAACAGGCGCCGCCCGATCTGATCACCCTGCCGGTTCCGGCGCCGGAGGGGTCATGAAACGCTCCGCCACCGCCTGGCTGACGGTATTCTGGATAATTCTGGCGCTGCCCCAATGGGCGCAGGCACGGCCCACCACGCTCGATCAACTGATCGAGACCCTGCGCAAGGAAGGACTCCACGAGCGCCAGCACCAGCAGCAGCGGCTGGAGCGTTTCCACCGCCGCCACGACCAGCGGAAGCAGATGCTGGACGAGGTGGAAGCGGAGATCGCCCGGGCCAAAAAGCGGGCCGACCGGCTCAAGGCCCGCTTCGAGGCCAACGAAAAGTCCCTGGCCGAACTGGAAGGGCAGTGGAAGCGCCAGGCCGGGGACATCCAGGATCTGTTCGGCCACGTGCGCCAGAACGCCGCCGCGATCCGGACGTTGCTCGAGGGATCCCTGGTCAACGCCCAGCGTCCCGGCCGGCTGGCGTTCCTCCAGACCTTGATCCAGAGCCGCCATCAGGCGGACCTGGAGGATCTGCGAAAACTGTGGGATCTGCTGCTGGAGGAGATCGGGGAGGCGGGCAGGGTGGTTCGCTTCGAGGCCCCGGTCATCGCCCCGTCGGGAGCGCAGGCCAGGAAACAGGTGGTCCGGGTGGGTGTCTTCAATGCCTTTCATGAGGGCAACTATCTCCGCTATCTGGCCGGTGGCGACAGCCTGTTACAGCCGGCCGCGCAGCCGCCCATGAGATACCGCCGCCTGGCGAAGTCCCTGGAAGAAGCCCGTGAGGGTTGGCATCCGGTGGCGCTGGATCCCTCGAAAGGGGCGCTGTTGGCGTTGATGATCCAGAAGCCCGACTGGCGGGAGCGGCTGCGCCAGGGTGGGATCATCGGCTATCTGATCCTGACCCTGGGCGGGATCGGATTGCTGGTGGCGCTGGTCAGATATGTCTGGTTGCGCCGGGTGGAGCAGCGGATCGATCGTCAGCAACGAGAGGAGGAGGCGAGGGACGACAATCCCATCGGCCGGTTGCGGCTGGCGTTGGCGACCCCATCCCAATCCTCCGGGGAGGCGCTGGCGGTCTACCTGGAGGAATTGACCGAGCAGGAATTGCAGCGTCTCTACCGGGGGCTCGCCACCCTCAGTCTGTTCGCCACCATCGCCCCTCTGTTGGGGTTGCTCGGCACCGTGACCGGGATGATCGAGACCTTCGACTCCATCGCCCTGTTCGGGACCGGCGATCCCAAACTGATGTCCGGCGGTATTTCCCAGGCCCTGGTGACGACCCAGCTGGGGCTGGCGGTGGCGGTGCCGCTGCTCCTCATCCACAGTTTCCTGCGCGGCCGCGCCAGCCGGGTGGCGGCCCGGTTCACCCAGGAAGCGGCGCAGCTGTACGAACAGGCAGTGGGGAAAACCGATGGGCTGGCTGCCTGAGACCCTGCTGTCCCTGTTCGACCGTGGAGGTCCTCTGCTGTGGGTGATTCTGGCGGCGTCGACCCTGATGTGGGGGTTGATCCTGGAACGGTTCGATTTCCTCCTGTGGCGCTGGCCGCGCTGGGCCCAAGGCGTGCGCTGTCGGCTGGGCACGGCGCCGGCCGGGGTGCGCGAGATTCGCCGTCAGGCCATGATAGCCCAGGCCGAAGCGCTGCTGTCGCGGCATCTGGGCCCGATACACGCCCTCACGCAGGCTTTGCCCCTGCTGGGCCTGCTGGGAACGGTGAGCGGCATGATCGAGGTGTTCCAGGCCCTGACCGTGTTCGGAACCGGCAACGCCCGGGCCATGGCCGGCGGTATCTCCCAGGCGCTGATCACCACCTTGGCGGGTCTGGTGACCGCGCTGTCCGGTCTCTATTTCGCCAGCCGGCTCGAGCAGGGCGCCCGTGACGCCCTGGGGCGTCTTTCCCTGGAACTGAGCCGGGAGGACTGAGCGATGTTTCGCCCCCGCCGCTTCCAGCCGCCCGAGGCGCCGAGTCTGAACATGACGCCATTGATCGACATGGTGTTCATCCTGTTGATTTTCTTCGCCGTCAACGCTTCTTTCGTCAAGGAGGCGGGGGTCGAGGTCGAGCGCCCGGCTGCCAGTACCGCGGTGGTTCAGGAACACGCCACCCTGTTCGTGGCGGTCACCCGCGGTGGCGAGGTGTGGATCGAGAAGCGGCGCATCGATCCGCGCTCGGTGCAGGGCCGGATCGCCCGTCTGCATGCCGAGAATCCCAAGGCCGGGGTGGTCATTCTGGCCGACAAGCGTTCCCCCACCGGCCGGGTGCTCGAGGTTCTCGACGCCGTGCGTCTGGCCGGGGTGGCCAATGTGGCGGTGGCGGCGGTCCGAAAGCCGTGAGAGTGCTGGTCTATGCGGTGGCCGCGGTGGTGCTGAACGCGATGTTGTTCCAGCTCATGGCCGCTTTGATCGCCCGTCACCAGATGGCTTTCAAACCGCGCCTCGTCGCCCACAAGATCGATTTCATTCGCATGCCCGAACCCGCCGAGCCGCCACCGCCGCGCCGGGTCCGGACGCCGCCTCCTCCTCCTCAGGCACCCCCTGAACCTCCTCCAGCAGCGTCATCAGCCAACGCGGAGTATCGCGCCAACGTGCGGCAATTGCCCTTGCCGGTTCCGGGGCTGAAGATCGAGACCCCGATGGCCCCGGCCTTGAGTCTGCGGGCACCCAGGTTGCCGCCGCTGCTGGTGGAGGGAGAACCCCGGGGCGATGGCCGGGGACCGGTGAGGATGCCGCCGCCGTCGCCCGGATACCTCTGGGCCTCGGAATTGGAACCGGTGGTCCAGAATCCACCTCTGTACCCCTCCTCGGCGCTGCGTCGTCATATCGAGGGTTATGTGATTCTGGAGTTCACGGTCACCCGGGCCGGTTCGGTGGAAGCGCCGAGGGTCGTGGAATCGAGGCCCCCCGGGGTGTTCGACCGGGCGGCGCTGGCGGCCGTCCGCCGCTGGCGCTTCAAACCCAAGCTCGAGAATGGCAGGCCGGTGGCGGTGCGGGTGCGGCAGAAACTGGAATTCAGGCTCGGGAGACGATGAAACACTGGCTCTGGCTTCTGTGTCTGGCATGGCTGCTGCCCGTCCACGGTGGAGAAACGGTATCGCCATCCATCCACCGTGGATTGCAGCGGGCCGAAAAGCTGCAACAGGCGGGGGATTATCAGCGTTCCCTGAAGGTTCTGCAGCCTTTGGTCGTCAAGGCCCGTTCCGATATCGAGAAGGCGCTGGTGCAGACCTATTTGGCCTATGGTTGGCTGGGGAAGGGGAATGCCCGCAAAGCCGCTCAGGCCGCCCGTGTGGCGCTGGAAAACCCCGCCTTGCCAAAGCGGCTGCAGCCCCAGTTGTGGCTGTTGCTCGGTCAGGCGGAACTGCAACGCGGGCGTTACCCATCCGCCGCCGACGCCTTTCGGCGTGCCTTGGCCCTGAGCAGGGAGGAAGATGGCCGGATCCATTATCTGGCGGCCTATGCTCTCTACCAGCAGAAGCGTTATGCCGAGGCCATCACCCATCTGCAGCGGGCGATCAGGCACCATTCCTCCCCGCCGGAGGACTGGTACCGTCTCTTTCTGGCGTGCTGTCTGGAAGGAAAACGCTATGATCTGGGCGAAAAGATACTCAAGCAATGGTTGTTGCGACATCCGCAAGATTCCACCCGCTGGCGCCAACTGGCCGCACTGTATTTCGAGAGGGACCGTTTTCACGAGGGATTGGCGGCCTTGGTCGCCGCCTGGCACCAGGGGGCACTGGATCGCCAGACTCTCCTCCAGATCGTCCGCCTGTACGCTCATGTCGGGGTACCGGAAAAAGCGGCCCGATTGCTTCGGCGCTGGCGTCTCGACCATCACCTCCCTGATGAGCTGAAAGTTCTGACCCTGGAAGGCGATCTGTGGCGCATGGCCAGGGAGCGGGAGCGGGCCGTGAAGGTCTTGAGACGGGTGGCCGAGCGGGGAAAAGAGGGCAGGCAGTGGCTGGTGCTCGCCAGTCTCTATATGGAGCTGGAGCGCTGGGAAGAGGCGGCCGCCGCCGCCAAAAAGGCCCTCCGCCTGGGCGTCGACCGTCCGGGCGGCGCCCGCTTGCTGTCAGGAATCGCGGCGCTGCGGGCCGGTCATCGACACTCGGCGGTCCGCCTGCTGGAAGCCGCCCGCCGCGACAAAACGGTGATGGCCCAGGCCGAGTATTGGTTACGTTGCGCCCGGGGTGAGCGGAGGTGTCCCTGAAAAAATATTGGATTTTTTCGAGTGGATTTCAGGAGTGTTGGCCAAATTGTATTAACATGGTCTTTTACGATATCCCCAGTGACAAACTCGAATCAGGAGGAAACAATGTTTGCAACCCCTAAGATCAGAGCCGGGACCGTCGCGATATCGCTGATCGCCGTCCTTGGCATGACGGGCTGTGGGGCGCCGAAACCCATCGCCGACATGGCCAGCGCCAAAACGGCCATCAGCTTCGCCTTGACCGAAGACGCCGAGACCTTCGCGCCGGTCGAACTCGACCGGGCCCGGACCAAGCTCAAGCAGGCCGAACGCGCGGCGGCAGAGGGTGACAACGAGGAAGCGAGGCGTCTGGCCAAGGAGGCCCAGGCGGACGCGATTCTGGCCTGGGCAAAAGCCGATTCGGAAAAAACGAAGATGGCGGTCAAGGAACTGGAAGCCAGTATTCAGCGGCTGCAACAACAACTTGGCTCTCGATGAGACAATCGAATCAGCGTATTGGAGACTCAGATGACCAACCATAGAATTTTGTTTTATTTTCTCGTGAGCGTGTTGACGGCTTGTGGTTCCATTCCCAAGAGCACCACCCTGGTGCAGGCGGAAGCGGATTTTCAACAGGCGAAGAACGATCCCTTGGTATTGAAGCTGGCTTCCAGGGAACTGACGCAGGCGGAAGAAACCTTGCAGGCGGCCGAGAAGGCCCATCAGGAAAGGGAGAAGGAAGACATGGAGGCGCTCGCCTACACTGCCGATGCCCAGATCAAGGCCGCGAGGCTCATTGCCGAGAAAAAGGCGAATGAACAGCGCTTCCGGGAGTTGAGCGAGGAAAGGGAAAGGATGATCGTCGAGGCCCTGAAAACCAAGTTGTCGAAGGCGGAGCAGGAGCTGGCGGAACTCAAGGCCAAGCAGACCGCCCGTGGACTGGAAGTCACGTTGGGCAACGTATTGTTCGCCACCGGCAAGGCGGATCTGATGCCGGGCGCCGGCCGGGTTCTCGATACCCTGGCCTCTTACCTCATGAACCATCCGGATAAGACGGTGCTCATCGAGGGACACACCGACAGCACCGGCAGTCTCGAATTCAATCAGAAACTTTCCCAGCAGCGCGCCGAGGCGGTGCGGGATGCCTTGATCGAAAGAGGCATCGCCGCCGAGCGCATCAAGGCGGTCGGTTACGGCCCCTCCCGCCCCATCGCCACCAACGCGACTCCCGAAGGACGGCAACTGAACCGTCGGGTCGAAGTCATCATTCAGGGTTGAAGAACCTTCGTTTCCACGGAGATCCCACCATCGGTGGGATCTCCGTTTTCCTCTTCCTTTACCGCTTGCCGTAAGCCCCCTCATCCATCAATCAGGTGTCCGGAATTGGCGTCGCTGAAGGATATCAGCTTCCACGCGCCGATGTTGCCCCGGTGTCCTTGTAGTTCAGCCACCGGCCCTGCATTCAGGCGGTGTTCCTTTCCGGCTGGGACACCATGCTGCGCATAAAACATGACAAAGCATTTGGTTTTCGGGCTCTACCATTCACTATAGAGTGATATCCCGGACTGACTGTGGGATATCACCGGATTTCAAACATCCAAACGAGCAGTTTCTGTGTGGTAACTACATGTTTAAAAAAGAAAATATTGTTTGGCATGATATAAGCATTTTATCTATTCGGTACGATACGAAGATGTCGTGTCTGAAAGATTTATGTTAATTGCCTTATCAGGAGGAAAGAATGGAAAGAGCCAAGTTTTTGGGGCGTTACCTTTTAATTTTGATAGTCGCTATCGTTTCTTTTCAGGTTCAGGCCGGTGGTCGCTATCAGGATCCGCCGGAGAATCTGAATGAGGTGCTTGCCTTGTCCAGCAAGGCTCTGGAAATGCTGAAGCAGGGCAATACAGATGAAGCTCTGGCGGCCACTGCCGAGGCCCGGAAGCTGGCCAAGGAATCCAACAAGATGAAAACCACCGCACCTATGCAGAAATCCAGTTCCCAGTTGCGAATGGCCAAGAGCGCGCTGAGAAAAGGGAAAACTGACAAGGCATCGGACCTGCTGGCTCAGGTGGTGACTCTGTTGACCGAGGTCAAAAAATCATACGAATAAACCGGGGAAAAAGTTGATGCAAGGAAGTAAATGGGGCCAGGGGATGGCCTTGGCCTGGATGTTCTGGCAAGCCGTCGGCTGGGCTGACACGATCCGGTTGGATGATGTGGAAGTGGTGGGAAGGGGCAGTGATTTGCTGGGTTTGAGCCATTCCGCTTCCCAGGGATTCGTAGGCCGGCCCGAATTTGAATTCAGACCGTGGCTGCGGGTGGGAGAGCTGGTGGAGGTGGTGCCAGGGATGCTGGCCACCCAGCACAGTGGGGCCGGCAAAGCCAACCAGTATTTTTTGCGGGGATTCAACCTGGATCATGGAACGGACTTTGCCGCTTTTGTGGACGGAGTTCCCATCAACCTTCCCACTCATGGCCATGGTCAGGGCTATCTCGATCTCAACCCCCTGATTCCCGAGCTGATCGATTACATCGAATACGGCAAGGGTTCGTATTACACCCAGATCGGGGATTTTTCATCCGCCGGCTACGCCCGTTTTCAGACCGTTTCCCGGCTGGATAAAGGATTCGTTCGGCAAACCTTCGGCCAAGATCATTACTACCGCACGGTGGCGGCGGATTCCCTGGACTTCGGTCGGGGCACCCTGCTGGTGGGTGGAGAGTTGGGGTTCTACGACGGCCCGTGGAAGGAACCCATGGACATGCAGCGTTACAAGGGACTGGTCAAGTACACTTGGGAAGGGGTGGGGAAAGGGTTTTCCCTGGGGGCCAATGCCTATTTCAACGACTGGACCGCCACCGATCAGATTCCCCGGAGGGCGGTACGGCAGGGTCTCATATCGCGTCTGGGAACCATTGATCCGAGCGATGGGGGCCAGAGCAAGCGATTCGGCCTGACTTTCAACGGCTGGAATGACTCCCGTTACGGTGATACCCGTGTCACCATATATGGATATTATTCCGATTTGCGTTTGTATTCCAATTTCACTTTTTTCTTGGAAGATCCGGTAAATGGCGATCAGATTTTCCAGAAGGACCGGCGTTTCGTGACCGGCGCGGATGTCGATCACCACTGGCACTGGATCTGGCGGGACATCGACAGCGGCTTTACCGTGGGCGCCCAGGTGCGCCACGATGCCATTCCCAAAGTGGCCCTTTACCGGACCCGCCGCCGCCATATCTTGAATCCGGTCCGGATCGATGAAGTGAACCAGACCTCCCTCAGTTTCTATCTCCAGAACACCACCCGCTGGCATGAAAAGATCCGGACACTGGCGGGTCTGCGGGGCGATATTTACTGGTTCGATGTGGAAGATCGGTATATTTCCGCCAATACCGGCGACCGCTCCGATTTTCAGGTCAGCCCCAAGTTCGGGATCGCTCTGGGTCCTTGGTACGATACTGAAATCTATTTCAACTACGGAGTCGGCTTTCACAGCAACGACGCCCGGGGAGTAACCAGCCGGGTTGATCCGGTGACAGGTGAGCCGTTGCGACCCGTGGATCCGCTGGTGCGTTCCAGGGGAATGGAAGTGGGACTGAGGACTTCATGGTTGCCGGGACTTCGTTCCACCTTGGCACTTTGGTGGCTGAAACTGGATTCGGAGCTGGTGTTTGTAGGGGATGCGGGCACCACCGAGCCGACCGGGAAAAGTCACAGGATGGGGATAGAGTTCAGCAATTATTACCAGCCCTTCGACTGGTTGACCCTGGATTTCGATGTGGCCCTGACCCGTGCGCGCTTCGAGGATGTGAGCAGGAAAGAAGATCAGATCCCCAATTCGGTGGGCCGGGTCATCACCGGCGGAATCACTGTCGATCATCCTTCGGGGGGGTTCGGTTCCATCCGAGTCAGACATTTCGGTGCCGTTCCCTTGAACGAAGCGGGGACGGTGGAAGCCGGCAGTACCACGATTGTCAATCTGGGGGTCGGATGGCGCTGGCGGGAACGTTTGCGGATCTCCCTGGACGTGCTCAATCTGACCGACAGTCAGGATTTCGATATCGCCTATTACTATGCCTCGCGTCTTCAGGGAGAACCCGGCCCCGGGGTGGAGGATGTCCATTTTCATCCGGTCCTGCCCCGGCAGATCCGGGGAACGGTGCAGGTGTTCTTCTAAGACAGGGAATTCAGAAAAGTTTGGACCAAATACCTTATTGGGTGTGTGATTTGACACGACAGGCTTCAAGCCACCCGGCTGGAGCCCCCCATTCTTCAATAAAGACGTAATGGCATAAATTATGCGATTTATTTTGATAACCAAACTCATTCACAAGCGATCAATGCTGCAATCCATCGTCACCTTGAGCTTGTTCCTGTTCCCCGTGTGGGCCGCTGCACATGCGATTCTGGTGGAAGCCAACCCGGGTGAGGGAGATCAGTTGAGTCAGTCGCCTCAAGTGGTGGAGCTGCGTTTCGATGCGCCGGTTGGCAAACGGTATCTTGCCCTGGCGGTCATCGATCCCGACCACCAGCGGGTGGATGATGGGGAGGCGAAACGGGATCTGCTCGATCCCAGCATAGTACGTACCGAACTGACGACAGACCTTCATCCGGGAAATTATCTGGTCCGCTACCGTGTTCAGTCGGCGGACGGCCATATTGTGACGGGCCGATATCAATTCAGGATCGAGGGGCCGAATCCTAAGAATCTGGACAGGGTGACCCATGAAAAGACATCCAATTCGTTATTTGATCGTATTGCTAGGCTGTTTGGCCGCCGCTGACTTGGCCGCCGCCCCCATCAAGAAGGGCGGAAGCGACTGTCTGGTCGGGACCGATTTCTATATCGTTCACTTCAACGCCTTTCAACCGCCCGCCAAAATACCCACTGGCGCTCGGGAAAAGCGCCAGGCATTGCAACGTTTCTGCCAACGATTGCCCAGAACGGGAACCACTTATTTTGGTATCGACTTTATCGACCGGGACGTGCGTTCGCTGCCCATATCGCTGTCGGTGGTGGAGGAAAGGGAGGAGGACGGGAGCGCCATGAAGACGTTGAAAACCGTTCCCTCGCAGCTTTATCCCCACGGCGTGGCGGAACTCAAGGTCGATTTCGATCATCCGGGGCGTTACGCCTTGATCATCCAGTTCGGTGAAGAGACGGGCCTGAGCGACGACAGGTTGCGTATTCCGCTGACGGTGGGGCTGGGAGGCGATTCGACTCCCTGGTTGAAGGTCGCCGCGATCTTCAGCCTGTTGGCGTTTTTCACCATGGTGATTTTCTTTTTCGTGCGCTTCAAGAACGGAGAGGTGGCGACGTGATACGCCGGTTCCACCGGTTGCTGGCATTGTCCCTGGGTCTTCTGGTGTCCCTCTGGACCCTGTCGGGCAGTCTTCTGCTGGTGCAGAAAAGTCTGGATGCCGGTCTGCCGGGGACGATGGCTTCGGAAACCGGACAATTCATGCCGCAGCGGATATTGGCGGCGGCCCGCCGGCACCTTGCGGATCGACCGGGCCACTGGAAACTGGTACTCCCCCATCGGGGACAAGCGGTGGCGGAAGTGACGTATCTCAGTGCGGACCCTTTCGGCGCAACGGCGGGAGAGGTCAGGATCACGGTGGATCCCCGGCGGGCCGAAGTCATCCGGGTGACCGAGGGAAGAACGCAGCTGGCGGAGTGGCTGTACCGCTTTCATTCGCGCTTGATGCTGGGGGATCAGGGCAAATGGTGGGTGGGGGTGGCCGGCTTGGTTCTTTTGGGATTTGTGGTTTCCGGGCTTCTGATGTGGCGGTTGCCCAGGCGTATAGGCTTGTCCGGCTTGCACGGAGGGTTGGGGTTGGTGGTGTTGCCAGTCCTTATGTTCAGTCTAGTGACGGGTTGGCTGCTGGTTTTCTCCGGACTTTGGACAAGCAAGGTACTGTCCGGGGAGGCCAGTCCGGGCACAGAGAACCCTGATGGTCCGGAAATAACGCGAAGCATGACTCTGACATCCGTTCTCGCCTCTCTTCGCCGCCATAATCCCGGCTGTCGGCTGCGTGTCGTGGAAACGCCTTTCGAGGAAAGAGAGCCTTGGCGGGCGGCGATGGATTGCGGGCGGGGGGTCGATCATCCCGTGTACTGGCGATGGTTCCTCGTGGGGCCCGGACGGGATGCCGGCGTTCGTCCGGATCCGGAGATGGAAGCTACCGGCGTGCGGTCGCTTGGCTGGATTTATGCCCTGCATACGGGACAGATCCTGGGTGCCCCCGGCAAGTGTCTGTTGGCCGCCGCGGGGGGGGGCCCCACAGTGTTGCTGGTGACCGGCATGATCATCCGTTGGTCCAGAAAGCGACGCCTGAGGAAACGGCATGGGCTATCTACTGTTCAAAACCCTGCTTAGCGCCCTTCTGATCGTGGGGGCGAGCGAGGCCGGCAAGAGGAATCCGCTGATCGGCGCCACCTTGGCCTCGATACCCCTCGTTTCCGTGTTGGCGATGGTGTGGATGTATCTGGAAAGCGGAGATGTGGTGAAGGTGACGCAGTTTTCCAGAGATGTCTTGTGGCTTGTATTGCCTTCGCTGTTGCTGTTCGTCGTTCTGATCGTTTTGCTGGAGCGGGGAATCGGCTTTTTTGCCGCCCTGGGTCTCGCCATCATGGCGACTGTGGCGGGATATTGGTGGATGTTGTACTGGTTGAAAAACGGCATGTGAACGCACTGTACGGGAGGGGAAAAGATGAACGTAGCGGTGGTCGAGAAACGTGGTCTGGAGAAGTTGTCGGAAAAATGGATGATTCCGCTGGGTGTGGGTTTGTTGATGGTGATGGGTTTGGTGGTGTATCTGGGCTTCAAATCGGATCCGACTTACCCCGTGGGCAGCCGGGTGATCGCCCAATGCAAACAGACCTATATGCTGGGTAAGGTGAAGAGAGTCCGTGCTTCGGGCTATGAAATAAAGTTTGGTTCTGAAACCCAGCCCATTCTCTGTACGCCTTATTTGTGGAAAAGCCGTTATCTTGAACCCTACGAGCCGGTGACGGAGATTCGCCATGGAGGCGTGCTCTACAAGGTGGGGGATCGAGTGGCGATGGAGGTCAAGGTGGACAAGCGCCGATTGCACCTGTTGGCGGAAATCTCCGACATCACCGCGAATGGCCGGCTGAAACTCAGACCCATCGATGGAGAGCCGCTGGCCATCGGATTTTTCCAACAAAACGTGGGGCGGAATTATATCGATTTCTCCCGCTACCCTTTACGGAAACGTGGTTGATCGGAAGAGGTGCCCCTTTGCCAGGGACGGCCGCCGGCCGGGTCGAGAGGGGTGGTTCCGGAAAGCAGATCGGTTGAAAAGACGGTCAAGACGGTCCGATGTCGTTGCCACCCTTCCTGGAAAATGCAGTTCAGCCCGAACCGTGCCAGCGGTTCAGGTTTTCCAGCACGTAATCCGGCGCCAGTCTTTCCTGCTCCAACCGGTTTTTCCCGAAATGTCCGTTGCGAAGCGATAGAAACAGCCGGGTTTCCTCTTCGGTGAGATGCGGCGGCAGGGATTCATGAGGGTTTTTTTCCTCCACCATGCGGGAGAGGTGGCATTGCAAGGTCGCCTCATCCATCATCAGGGCGTCCAGATGGGATTGGTGGCTCCGGGCGTCGCTGAGGATCGCCAGCCCCCAGGTGTCGATGTCGCCCCAGTAACCCAGGTGCTTGTGGTTCAGCCAAAGGGCCCGCATCCAGGCGGTGTTCCTTCCACCCCCGAATACCGCGATGGTGTCTTCGAGCGGGGGAAGCGCGTAACCGCTCTGTTTGTTCTCCACGATCAGAATGTGCTCCGCCGGCAGTTCATGGGTGAGCAGGCCGTGGAAATCCAGTTGCAGCAACCCCAGCCCCGCCAGCCGCGAGCGCGAACGTGGGCACAGGGGGCGGACCAACAGCCAGCCTTTCGGGGTGTCGAGGCACCCGAGCCAGCGGGACAACCCACCCTGTGCCGATACCGCCCCTGCATGGATGACATCGAGACACTCGCCGATCAACCGCTGACGGGTTTCGACGAATTTGGTGTCCACTTCCCTGACCGGCAGAGCCCTCAGATAATCGCCCTGTCCCATGCCCGCCCGCAGCTGCGGCAGCAGCCTGGCCAGCAGCCGGGTCTCCTCCTCGCCCATTTCTTCCAGGGCCGTGAGATGGCGGACCAGGACGGGGGAAAGACGGGGCTCCAGCTCCAGCAGAGGCTCCATCAAGGTCTGCCAGCGCCGGCTTCGGGCGCGGGCGCCGGGGCCGAGGATGTCTATCAGCCGGGACATGGAATCGATTTGCACGGCGACGGGTATGTCCTGTCTGCCCAGGCGGCGCCAGTGCCTGCTTTCCCATCGAATGAGGGAGGGATGGGGCCAGTCTTGCCACAACCGCACGAAGCGGCGGAAGTGATCCAGATTCTCCAACGCCTGGCTGGCGGTGGGGGGCTTGAGGGAGAAGCGGATGGGAAAGGGGCGGCTGCCGTCCAGGCGGGCACGCAGACGGGCGGTGTTTTCCCATTCGCGCCGGCGCAGCGCCGTGATCACTTGATCGGGCAGGAGCCCCCAGGCGGCTTCGTTTGCCATTTGCTGTCCTTACGGGGCTTCGGCCCCCGCCGTGGCCACCACCCCCATCTCCCGGGCACGGGCGTCCAGCTGGCGGTCGATTTCCTCCCAGGTGACTTCACACAGGCGGCTTTCGTGGGAGGTGGCGTCCCGTTCGACGATCAACAGCGAGCGCGCCGATTCACGGGCGAGGTTGAGGTTCTTGTAAGGGGTGATCAGGTTGACGTGTAGGTGCAGCTCCCTGAATACCCGCAGCACCCGGCGGCTGACCGCCTCGGCGGTATTGGAGAAGGCCTCGTCCAGGAACACGGTGCTGTAGACGGGCCGGTCGCTGCCGTCGGGCGTGAGGACGTAAGCCAGGCTGGCGGCGACGATAGTGCCGGCGAACGATTCCTTTTCCCCGCCGGATTTGCCGCTCGAGGACATCAGCACGTCGCGGACCTCGCCGTCGGCGCTGCCGATCTCCTCGGCGTAGAAGGACAGTTGATGCCTTGGGTCGAGCAGCCGCAGACTTTCCAGGGTGTGGGCCGAGGCCGGGTTGCTGGCCTTGTCGAGGATTTCGATCACCGCCTGGAGGCCGGTGAAGCGGGCCTCGTGGTCGTCGCTGGTGACTTGCGCCATCACCTGTTGCAGCAGCCGGTTGAAATGCTGCACATGTTCGTGTTGTTCGTTCTTGATGCCGAGCCTGAGATAGCTGCCGGGGCGAAATTCGGTGCGTTTCAGCACCCCGTTGATGGTGGTGATGCGGTCGAAGATGTCCTCGCGCTCGGAGTCGATGCGCGAACGGAGCCGGGCCAGGGACTGGGTGGTGTGGCGGTTGAGGCGTTCGCGGAATTTTTCCACCAGCTGCGGCAGTCCCTCCCGTTGCAGCCGGTCCAGATGGCCCAGATAATCGGTCAGGCTGGCCAGATCGACGCCCCAGTCGGCGGCGATGACTTCCCAGCGGGTGCGGAAACCGGTCATGATGCCCACGGCGGTGCGGCTGGCGCGTTCCCTGCGGTTGCGCACCGTGATCCGTTGGGACTCGATGCGCTGACGGTGCCCGGCCTCGATCTTGGCCGCCTCTTCCAGTTGCGCGTCTTTCAACAGCCCCGTCTTTCTTTGCAGACCCTCCCGCAGCGTTTCCTCCATGCCGGGTTCGGCCGCTTTCAGGGCCCGCTGCCGCTGGGCGCGGGCATTTTCCAGCCGGTTTTTCAAGATACCCAGCTGTTCCTGGCGTTCCGCCCGTTCCTTCTGGCGGCGTTGCAGTTCGGCCTTGGCCTGCTCCCATCGCTGCCGGGCCTTGGCCAGGTCGCCGCCCGCCTGTTGCAATTGCGTCAGATCCTCGTCCAGGCGCCCGACCCGGGTCTGCCACCAGGGAACGTCGATTTCCTCCCAGCGGAAGGCTGTCAGCCTTTCCCACAGACCTTCGCGCCGGCCGAGGGCGTCCAGATCCCGGCGGGCGCGGGCGACGCCGGTCTGCAGCGCGGCGGTCTCTTCCTCGAGCCGTTTCGCGTCCTGTTTCAGCAACGCCAGCCGGTTCTTGTTGGAGAATCCCAGTTGCCAGGCGCGGCGGTCGTCGATGCGTTGCTGGTCCTTCTTTTCGAACCGTCCCCGCTCCAGGTGCACCAGCCCCTGACGGGTCATGGAAAACGGCGTGCGGTCCAGGGTTTCGGTGTCGGCGACACAATGGAGATCGAACCGGGCGAGATGATGTTTTACCCACTCCCGGTAAGGGTGTTCCCGCCACACCAGCTTGCGCAGGAAACCGTCTTCCAGGAATTCGGCCTGTCCGGAGGCGGCGCGCACCACCTGGACCCGCACGTGGAGCCCGGTGTGGCGTTGGTTGAGCCAGCGGGTGACCAGGGGAAAGTCCCCTTCCGGCACCGCCAGGGTGGTGCGGAGCCCTCCCAGCGCCCGTTCGATGGCCCCCTGCCAGGGGCGTTCCGCCTCCTTCACGTCCACCAGTTCGCCGAGGAACATCAACCGGCTCCTGTCCAGCGACAGGGCGGCGGCCATCTCGTCGCGCAATTGCTGGAACCTGGGGTCGATGTTGGAGTCGGGGCGGGCCTCGATGACGGCGATTTCCTCCTCCAGCTGCCGCCGCGTTTCCTGGGCGTTGCCCAGCCGGGCGGACAGGGCGGCGAAGTGGTCCTGGGCCTGGATCTTTTCCCCTTCGATGCGTTCCCGGGCCTGTGTGGCCCGGCTCTGATTGGCCAGAAACGCCGGTTCACTCAGGGTGGCGTCCAGCTCCAGGCGGGTCGCGGTTTTCTGGTAGTCGGCGGCGCGGCGGTTGACTTCGGCGAGCTTCTCCCGGGCGGTTTCCAGTTCCTTCTTCAGCAGTTCGATGCGTTCGCCGCCGGCCTGCAGGTAGTCGGCATGACAGCGTTCGACCCGCTCTTCTCCTGCGGCGAGGTGACGTTCCAGTTCCTCCAGCCGGCGGTTGGCCTGCGTCAGTTCGGCGGCGATGGTTTGTTCCCGTTGCCGCCACAGCGAGGCGCATTGCAGCCCGAACCACACCGGCAGCGCGGCCAGTTCCGCATCCAGTCGCCGCAGCTCGGTTTCGGCCTGTCGCAATTCCTTTTCCACCTGGGGGAGTTCGGCCAGGGCCCCCTGCTGACGGCGGGCGTCCAGGAGCTGCTCGTGAATGCCCACCAGGTCGGCGAATTCGTTCACCGCCTGGCGGGCGTCGTCGCGTACCGTGCTGGGCTCCAGCACCAGATTGCGGATCAGGGCGGTGAGGTCGTCGATCTTCTTCAACCCCAGAGCCCGGGCCAGCAGGGCGGGGGCGTTGGGGTTATCCAAATGGAGCAGGCGGCGGTAGCTTTCCTGGTATTCGGTGAAACGGTCGTCGCCGTATTGGATGGCGGGGTCGCGGCGAAGGGTTTGCTTCAGGCTCCGGATGTCTCCGTCGCCGAAGGCGTCGAGCAGTTCCTTGAGGCCCAGATCGCGGCGCGCGACCACGTAGATCCGCTTGAGATCGGCCAGGGCGCTGCCGGCATGGGCGATCCAGAACAGCGCCGCCAGGGTGATCCCGGAGCCGTCGTCGGCCCGGTAGAGGGCGCGCAGGCCGGTCACCACCGCCCCTTCGCGCTTGTTCAGCACCCGGGTGCGGCCGCCGTCATGGGCGCTGCCGTAACTGCCGCGGATGTAGGAGAGCAGACTGCGGTCGCTGCGGTCCCCCTGGGCGGCGGCGATGTTGAAGGTGGCCCTGCCGGCAGGCAGCAAAAGCGCCATTAGGGCGTCCACCAGGGTGGATTTGCCGGCCCCGTTGTCGCCGGTGACGAGGGTGCCCCGGGGGTCGATGCGGGCGGTGTGGAGGCCGTGAAACGAACCCCAGTTGTAGACCGACAATTCGCACAGGCGGATGGCGCCACACTGGAACAGGGATTGAACGTTGTTTTGGGTCATGGCCTTATCCGGTTTTTCCATTCACCGCCGGAATGCGGAGAAAACGAGTGGTGTTCATGATGCGTCCCCGGAAGCGGCGGCTGCGGCCAGTTTCCGGTATTCCTCCAGCAACCGCTCGAGGAATTCGGCGCCGACCACGTAGCGGATCACCGGCGTGATCTCGAAGCGGTCCTCCTCGCCCCGCACGGCGGCCAGAATGCGGCGCTCCTTCATGGCTTTCAGGGCGCCGCTCAACTGCCGCCGGTCGCCGCGGCTGCTCTGGGTGAGGGGCAGGAACGGCCGCAGCGCGTTCTCGATCCGTTCGCTGTCGATCATCACCCGCTGCTCGCCGGCCGTCTCGCGTTCCTGATAGTGCTTGCGCAGCACCAGGAGCAGCAGGGTGTCGTACAGGGTGAGGGGGCGACGGCTGATCAGGGTGGTGACGTCCTCGCCGGGATCTTCCGGCTGTCTTTGCAGCACCAGCGCCATCCCCGCCTGTTCGTCCACCACCAGCCGCAGGTACATGTCCGCCAGATGCGCCTGGATGGGTTCGCGGTGGCGGCACAGGGACTCGAACATGCGGCGCTTGTCGCTCGCCATGACGACCCCGTGGCGCAGCAGCCCGACCAGGGCGCGGCGCGCTTCGGGGGGCAGGCGGCCCGCTTCCTGTCCTTCCTCGGCGGCCCGCTGCGGCTCGGATTCCATGCTGGCGGCCGTTTCTTCCTGCGGCGGCGGAGAGGCGGGTTCGGCGGGGGACAGGTCGTTGCTTTTCCCCCGCAGCAGTTCGAAAAAGTCGGCTTGTTCCTGATTCATGTCATTGGCCAAAGAGTGTTCGTCAGGTGGTCACAGCTGGATTTCTTCCAGATCGTCCGGAAACTGCTCCCTGGCGAGCAGGAAACGGGGGATCTCGACCCGCAGCCGCTGACCGTTGCGGTCGCGGATCGTCACGGTTTCACGGCCGGGCAGGCGGGTGGCGTCCACGGCACTTGCGACCCGCAGGAAGGCCACCAGTTCCTCCAGTCCGGCTTCTACCGGCAGTCTTTCGATCAGGGCGGCGATGCCGAGGGGAAGCGGGCTGTTTTCCAGGGCGTCGCGGATCTTTGCCGCCACCTCCATCGCCTGGACCGTCAGCAGTTGTTCCAGGACGATCCCGCCGGGGGTGCGGCTGGCCGCCTGTTCCTCCACGCCCCGGGTGTCGAGCCGCGCTTCCGGCCATTTCAGTCCCAGGCTGGCCGGCGACTGGAACCTGGGCTTTCCACTGGCGAGGGTGAGGCTCGTTTCCCGGCGCAAGGGGAGGTCGCCGTCCTTGAATCCGACGGCGATCCGCTCCAGCCGGCCCAGCAGCCGGTCCACGGCGCGCATTTCGTTGGCGGTGCCGCTTTCGATGAATTGCCGCAGTTTCTCCTCGGTACGGCGGCGCACCTGGAACACCCGTTCGCTCTCCCGGGTCAGTTCGCGCATGAGTTTGCCGAGATAACGCCTTTGCCGCTCGCTCAAATGCCGGGCGGCGGGAAGAGCGAGAATCTTTTTCAGCTGTTCCCGCAGTTCGGTGCTGCGGTTCTGGTCGCACAACAGCTGGAAGAATCCCTCGAAGGCGCGTCCGGCGTCACTGTCGGCGAGCAGCTGTTCCTGTTCCAGCAGGTTGAGGATGACGTCGCCACGGCTGCCGCCCGATTCGATCATCTGTACCCGCAGATCCTGGTCGATGCGGCGGATCTCGTCCTCCACCCGCCTGAAGTCTCCCGTCAGCACCGCCGCCAGTTGATAGACCTCGATCATCCGTTCCCGCTGTTCCGCCTCGGAAAGCTCGTGGACGATGCCCGCTTCCAGGTCCGACAGTTCCCTTTCGATTTCGGCCTTGCGGGCTTCCAGCAGGGCGATCCGTTCCTTGGGGTCGGGGTTGAGGGCCACCGACAGGTCGCGGACCGCGTCCTGGACGATTCGAAGATGCGAGGCGGTGGCGTGGCTTTCCCGTTGTTCCAGCTGGTGGCAAAACCGCAGGGCGATCTCGCAGGCATCGGTCTTGCTCAGATTGTCGTCCAGCTCCCTCAGCCACCCGGCCTGAATCCACTGACGCAGATAAGTGGTGGCGTTGACTTCGCTTTCCAACACCCCTTGCCGGCGCCATTCCTCCAGCTCGGTGTCCAGGGCGACCTTGGCGCGGCCGAAGGGGATCTCGTTGGTTTCCTCGAACAGGTCGGCGACGAAGGCCAGGATCAACGGCGCGTTTTCCACCCGCAACAGGCGCCATGCCGGATGCTCCTGATACAGCCTGCGGAAGCGGGCGTTGAGTTCATGGAAGCTCATGGGGGGATATTATACGCCGCCGGGAAACGAAACGGCCCGTATGGGAGAGCGCGTTATGGCGCTTCGATCCCTTGTGGCGGCCGGCTCAACCACTTTCGTTCGAATTCCAGGGCCGGGAGGGGGCGGCTGAAAAGAAAGCCCTGCCCGTTGTGGCAGCCGTGCTCCAGCAGGAACCGGCGCTGCGCCCCGGTTTCCACGCCTTCGGCGATGATGTCCAGCCCCATGCTGCGGCCGAGGGCGATGACGGCCCGGCAGATCGCCATGTCGTCGGGGTCGCCGGGAATGTCGCGGACGAAGGACTGGTCGATCTTCAGCCGCTGGATGGGCAGGCGCTTGAGGTAGGACAGGGACGAATAGCCGGTGCCGAAATCGTCGATGGCAAGGCTGACGCCCATGCCGCGCAAGCGCTCGAGGATTTCGATGGAATGTTCCGCCTTTTCCATGATGAAGCCTTCGGTCACTTCCAGTTCCAGCGACGCCGGGGGCAGGCCGGATTCCGCAAGCGCGCGTTCCACCTCGGCCACAAGTTTCCCCTGGCGGATCTGGGCGCCGGAGACATTGAGACTGAGACGGCCCGGGTGGAGGCCCCTGTCCAGCCAGTTTTTGGCTTGCAGGCATCCCGCCTGAAACACCCAGGCGCCCATGGCGAGAATCAGGCCGGTTTCCTCGGCCAGGGGGATGAATCTTGAAGGGGGAATGATCCCCATGTCCGGATGTTCCCACCGCAGCAATGCCTCCGCACTGATCAGTTTTCCCGTGCGCATCTCCACCTGGGGTTGGAAATACAGCCGTAATTCCCGATTCTGAATCGCCTTGTGCAGGGCGTTTTCCAGCATGACCTGCTCGAACGCCCGGTCCGTGAGGGTTTTCGAGTAGAAGGCGAATCCGTTGCTGCCCTGGCTTTTCGCCTGATACATGGCTGCGTCGGCATTGCGGAACAGGGTGGCGGCGTCTTTCCCGTCCCGGGGAAAGACGCTGATGCCGATGCTGGGGGTGACGTGGACTTCCTGGTTTTCCACCCTGAAAGGCTGCTGAAACGCCGTCAGGATCTTTCCGGTCACGGTGGCGGCGTCCTCTTTCGTGTGAATGGGATCGAGCAGCAGGCAGAATTCGTCGCCGCCGAGGCGGGCGGCGGTGTCTTCGGCCCGGATGTTGCCGCGGAGGCGGCGGGCGACCTCTTTCAGCAGCGCGTCTCCGGCCGCGTGGCCGAAACTGTCGTTGATGTGTTTGAAGCGGTCCAGGTCCAGAAAAAGCACCGCCAGCATCGTTTGCCGGCGCCGGGCGTGTTCGATCGCCTGTTCCAGACGGGTGTTGAACAGCATCCGGTTGGGCAGATCGGTCAGGATGTCGTGATGGGCCAGATATTCCAGTTGCCGTTCCGTCTCTTTGAGGCGGCTGATGTCCGAGAACATCGCCACATAATGGGTCACCGAGCCCGTGTCGTCCTTGACGGCGCTGATGGTCAGCCATTGATCCACCAGCTTCCCCGAACGGTGGCGGTTGCGGATTTCCCCCCGCCACTGTCCCGTCGTTTGCAGGCTGTTCCACATGGATTGATAAAAATCCCGGTCGTGATGACCGGATTTCCACACCCCGGGCGTCCGGCCCACGATTTCATCGTGGGGATATCCCATGATCTGCGAAAAGGCGCGGTTGGTTTCCAGAATACGGCAATCGGGATCGGTGATGAAAATTCCCACCGCGGCGTGTTCGAAGGCCGTGGTCCACATGCGCGAGCGCGCCTCGGAGGCCTCTTTTTCCCGCCTGATTTCCGAGTTTTTCAATGCCCGCAGGATTGCCGGGACCAGTCTGGAAAGGTTGTCCTTGCAGACGAAGTCCTCCAGGCCGGCCTTGAGCATCTCCACCGCCCGCTCTTCGCCCAAGGTGCCCGAAACCATGATGATGGGCGTCTGGGGGTAACGTTCCATGAGCCTGGAAAGCCCGGTTTCGATATCGATGTCCGGCAGGGCGTAGTCGGTGAGAATGATGTCCCAGCGGTCGCCGTTTTCCAGGATCGCGCGCAGCTGGGAGGCGTTGCCGGCCCGCCGGGTTTCGATATCCAGGCCGGCGCGGGAAAGGTGGCGGTTGATGAGGCGGAAATCGGTGGGGTCGTCCTCGATGAGCAAAATCCTGAGTTTTTTCGACATCGCCGTTCAAGCCTTGGGCAGGGTGAAGCAGAAACGGGCGCCCTGGCCCGGCCGGCCTTCTCCCCGGATCCATCCGCCATGGCGTTCGACGATTCGGCGGACCGTCGCCAGACCGATACCCAGTCCGGGGAATTCATCCCGGGAATGAAGCCGTTGGAAAGGTTGGAACAGTTTGTCCGACAGCGCCATGTCGAAACCGGCCCCGTTGTCTTCGATGCAGACGATCCGTTCTCCGTTTCTGATTTCACTGTAGAGTCTGATCCGTGGCTGTTCCGTGTGGCGGGTATATTTCCAGGCGTTTTCCAGCAGATTCTGGAGCAAGGTCCGGGTCAGGCGCGGGTCGGCTTCCACTTCGATGGGGCCCTGGATGTCCAGGGTCACGCAGCGTTGTGGTTCGTGACGCAGTAACTGATCGAATATCTCCCGGGCGATCTTGTCCACCCGCAGGGGCGCGCGTTCCAGTTTGCCGTGGTTGGTTCTCGACAGGTTGAGCAGCCCTTCGATGAGTTCTCCCATGCGTTTCGAGGCGGCGGCGATTTCGTCCAGATACGCGCGGCCTTCCGTGGGGAGGCGGTCGCCGTAATCTTCCACCAGCGCTTGTTGAAACGCCCGGATGGCCCTGAGCGGCGCGCGCAAATCGTGGGAAACCGCGTAGGTGAACGATTCCAGTTCCCGGTTTGCGGCGGCGAGTTCGCGGGTGCGCTCTCCGACCCGTTTTTCCAGTTCGTCGCGGGCCTGGCGCAGGGATTCCTCGGCCTGTTTGCGTTCGGTGATGTCGCGAATCAGGATGACGAGCTGGTCGCTGTTCTCGATCCGGTTGAAGCGGGCTTCGAAACAGCGGCGCCCCTTGGGCACCGTCAGCCAGTATTCGAACGGGATGGGGTTTCGGCTCAGCCGTATCCGGCAGAGGATGTCTTTCAGCGTGTCCGCCAGATGCGCGGGCAGGACATCCTGCATTTTCCTGCCCAGGAAATGTTCCGGCGGGACATAGAGTTCCGAGGAATCGTTGGCGTGGTGGTCGAGAATGGTGCCGTCCGCGTCCACGCGGAAGAAAAGATCCGGGATGGCCTCGAAGACGGTTTCCAGCAGCCGCTGCCGTTCCACCGCCTCGGCCAGCAACGCTTTCTCCCTGGCCTGATGCCGCGCCAGCGCCCGTTTGACCGAGCGGTTCCAGAGCAGGAACAACAGGATCATGAGCAGCAGCAGAGCTGCGGCGATGCCCAGCCATTGCAGCACCTTTCCGGGCCGGAGGCCGCCCGTCGGCAAGGCGAACCAGTGGGACAGGATGGCGGCCTGCTCGGAGGGAGGCATCGCCAGAATGAGCTGGTCCAGCAGCCGCGCCAGCCTTGGCCGGTCCATGCGTACGCCCAGGCGCAGGGCGCTGGAGGCCCCCTGCAAAGGGGCCTGCGGATGGACCGATTCCAATCCCCATTGGCTCAAAGCCCGCAGTCCCAGGGTGGCGTCCAAGATGGCCACGTCGGATCTGCCAAGGGATACGGCTTCCAGGGTTTCCCGGAGGGTGTTCATGCCCACCACCGTGATCCGGGGGCGGCGTTTCAGATATTCATAGACGGGCCCATGGCGGTAGGCCGCTGCCGTGAGACCGTAAAGTTCGGCCTCGGCGCCCGAGAACCGGGATTCTCCCTTGGCGAAGATCATCAGGGTCGAGCGTAGGAAAGGGCTGGTCAGATGGATGCCGGCCGGAAAGTCGGTATTGAGGGTGGCGACGGTGGCGATGTCCAGTTCGCCGTTTCTCAAGCCGGCCAGCAGCTCGGCTGGTCTTTCGTGGGGAATGTATTCGAAGGCGGCATTGGTGTGATCCTTGATCCATCTCAGGATTTCCCCGGCCACCCCATCCGCCTGTCCCTTGTCGTTGCGGAAGGAAAAGGGGTAGGCGCGGTGGAAATAGCCGATTCTCAGCGGTCCCAGGTTGCGGAACCACTCCAGATCGGCCAGGGTGAGGCCGGTGCCCAGGACGGGGATGGCTTCCGAATCCACCGGAATCCATTTCCTGAAGATTTGCGCCTGCTCTTCGGGAGCGATCGCGCCCAGGGCCTTGTCGAGAATCCCGGCGAGCTGGGGCCAGTCCTTGCGCACGCCCAGCCGCTGGCCGTTTTTGACCATGTCGAAGGCAGTGTTGACCTTGAGGTTGGAGATGCCGTTATTCTGACTCAGCCAGGTGTTGATCCCCAGCACGCCCACGTAGGCGTCGGCTTCCGCTGCGGCCACGGCGCGTAGCCCCTCCAGCGGCGTGTCCACCCATACTGGGAGGATGCCCGGGTAGCGCTGGAGCGCCTGGATGGCCGACGAATATCCCCGCACCAGCAGCACGGTCATGGAGGCGAGCTCGCGGGCGCTTTTGAGTTGCGGCTGTTCCCGCCGGGTCATGACGACCAGCGGGGTGGGAAGGTAGATCCGGGTGAAGTGGAGGAAGGATTCGCGTTCCGGCAGTTTGACGACCGTGGCGATGACGTCGATTTCCCGCTCGCGCACCGCCGTCAGAAGCTGCGGCCATTTCAGTCCCCCCACCGGTTCGAAGCGGATACCCAGCAGTTTTTCGAGCCGCTGCGAGAAGTCCGCCGCGGCTCCCTTGAAGCGTCCTTCATCATCGAAGTAGGAATAAGGCGCGTATCCCTCGTCCACGCCCAGGCGGATGACCGGATGTTCCCGCAGCCAGTCGCGCTCTGCCGGGGTGAGTTGGAGTGTGGCCACGGAAAGGAGGGGAAAGACCGCCGTCACCGCCAGCAAAAGCAGCCTGATGAGGGCCATGGCCGGTGTCTTTATTCCAGTTCGAGGCTTTGGAGGTAGGCCTTGAATTCTTCCGCCACCTCCGGATGTTTGAGGGCGTGATCGATCGTGGCCTCGAGATAACCCAGCTTGGAACCGCAATCGTAGCGCTTGCCCTGGAAGCGGTAGGCGTAGACCGTTTCGTATTCGAGCAGTCTGGCGATGGCGTCGGTGAGCTGGATTTCGCCCCCCGCGCCCTTGCCGAGGGTTTCGAGCAAGGGGAAGATCCTCGGCGTCAGAATGTACCGGCCCACCACCCCCAGATTGGATGGCGCCTCCTCCGGCCTGGGTTTTTCCACGATGCCCTCGACCCGCACGGTGTTTCCGTTCATGTTCGAAGTGGCGATCACGCCGTAACTGCCGGTGGCCTCCGGGGGAATCTCTTCCACCGCCAGGACCGAAAGCCTGTGGGCTTCGTAGATTTCCACCATCTGGCGGAGACAATTGTCGGCGCCGTTTTCTATCAGATCGTCGGCCAGGATCACCGCGAAGGGATCGTCGCCGATCACCGGCCGGGCGCACAACACGGCGTGTCCCAGACCCAGGGCTTCCGCCTGGCGGATATGGACGCAGCTGACGCCCCTGGGGGGAATCGCGCGGATCATCTCGAGTTTGTCGTTTTTGCCCCGGCTTTCCAGTTCGACTTCCAGTTCGTAAGCTTTGTCGAAGTGGTCGGCGATCGCGCGCTTGTTGCGTCCGGTGACGAACACCATCAATTCGATTCCCGCCGCCGCGGCTTCTTCCACCGCATACTGGATCAGGGGCTTGTCCACCACCGGTAGCATTTCCTTGGGGTTGGCCTTGGTGGCGGGAAGGAAGCGGGTTCCCAGTCCCGCGACGGGGAAGACGGCTTTTTTAATTCTCACGAATGAACTCCCAGCGTTGTTCCGAATGAGGAATCAGGGCGATCTTGTCGTTTCGTTCCAGGTAGTCCAGGATCTGGCGGGCGCAGACGTCCAGGGGGTCGGAACCGGTGTTGACGACGATTTCCGGGTTTTCCGGCGGCTCGTAGGGGGAGGAGATGCCGGTGAAGTCCTTGATTTCCCCCCGCCGGGCCTTTTGATAGAGACCCTTGACGTCGCGTTGTTCGCAGACCTCGATGGGGGTGTTGCAGAAAATCTCGATGAAATCCCCTTCGTCCACCAGCGCCCTGACCAGATCCCGGTCCTTTCGGAAAGGGGAGATGAAGGCGGTGAGGGCGATGACGCCGGCCTCGATGAAAAGCTTGCTCATCTCGCCGATACGGCGGATGTTTTCGTGCCGGTCCTCGAGGCTGAAGCCCAGGTCGGAACACAAGCCGTGGCGGACGTTGTCGCCATCGAAGACGTAGGTGCGGCAACCGCGCAGGTAGAGCAGCTCTTCCACCCGATGGGCGAGGGTGGATTTACCCGCGCCGGACAGACCGGTGAACCATAGGATGAAACTTCGGTGGCCGTTGAGTTTTTCCCGATCCTGGCGCGAAACGGTGGCGTGGTGCCAGCGGATGTTCTTGTCCATGTGTGTGGAATGAATGATAGGGTTGATGGTCAGGGAAGTATAGCCGCATGGGGGGGGGATCTCTACCCGGCGAGTTGCCGTTTCATCGCCGCGATTTCGTCGCGAAGCCGCGCCGCTTCCTCGAATTCAAGTTCCCGGGCGTGTTGATACATGCGTTCTTCCAGTTGCTTGATCAACTTCGCCGCTTCCTTCGGTGACTTGGGCCGGGTGTCGTAGCCGGCTTTTTTCTCGGCCACCGGGCGGCCTCTTTTGGCGCCCGCGCCGGGCACCGGCAGCTCCAGGATGTCGTCCAGGGAGCGGGTGGTGGAGCGGGGGGTGATGCCGTGTTGCTCGTTGTAGGCGATCTGTTTGGCGCGGCGGCGCTCGGTTTCGTCGATGGCCTGGCGCATGGACCGGGTGATAGTGTCGGCATAGAGAATCGCCTTGCCGCGGACGTTGCGGGCGGCGCGGCCGATGGTCTGGATCAGCGACACCGTGGAGCGCAGGAATCCTTCCTTGTCGGCATCGAGAATGGCCACCAATGAGACTTCGGGCATGTCCAGTCCCTCCCGCAGGAGATTGATGCCCACCAGTACGTCGAATTCCCCCTTGCGCAGATCCTGGATGATCTCCACCCGTTCCACGGTATCGATGTCCGAATGCAGATACCGCACCCGGACGCCGTGTTCCATCAGGTAGTCGGTCAGATCCTCGGCCATGCGCTTGGTCAGGGTGGTGACCAGCACCCGTTCGTTTTGCGCCGTCCGCAGATGGATCTCCGACAGCAGGTCGTCCACCTGACTGAGGGCCGGGCGGACTTCCACTTCCGGGTCCACCAGTCCCGTGGGGCGCACCACCTGTTCGATCACGCTGCTGGAATGCTCGCGCTCGTAGGGGCCCGGGGTGGCCGAGACATAGATCCGCTGCGGAGCCCGGGCCTCGAACTCCTCGAAGGTGAGCGGCCGGTTGTCGAGCGCCGAAGGCAGCCGGAAGCCGTATTGCACCAGGGTTTCCTTGCGCGAGCGGTCGCCGCGGTACATGGCGCGGATCTGGGGGACGGTGACGTGGCTTTCGTCGATGAACAGGATGGCGTCGTCGGCCAGATAATCGAACAGGGTCGGAGGCGGCTCGCCGGCGGCCCGGCCGGAGAGATAACGGGAGTAATTCTCGATGCCGGAGCAGTAACCCACTTCCAGGATCATCTCCAGGTCGAAGCGGGTGCGCTGTTCCAGGCGCTGGGCCTCCACCAGCTTGTTGTCCTTTCTGAGGGTCACCAGCCTTTCGCGCAGTTCCTCCTTGATCGAGTCGATCGCCTTGAGCAGCGTCTGGCGGGGGGTGACGTAATGGGTCTTGGGATAGACGGTGTAACGGGCCACCGGGCTGATGACCTCCCCTGTCAGGGGGTCGAACAGGCTCAGGTGTTCGATTTCGTCGTCGAACATCTCCACCCGCAGCGCCTCGCGCTCGGATTCGGCCGGATAGATGTCGATCACGTCGCCCCGGACGCGGAAGGTGGCCCGGCGCAGTTCGGTGTCGTTGCGGGTGTACTGGAGTTCGGCCAGCCGCCGGATCAGCTTGCGCTGGTCGATCAGGTCGCCGCGCACCAGATGCAGCACCATCTCGAAATAGGAGGCCGGCTCGCCCAGGCCGTAGATGGAGGAGACGGTGGCGACGATCACCACGTCACGCCGTTCCAGCAGGGCCTTGGTGGCCGACAGGCGCATCTGCTCGATGTGTTCGTTGAGAGAGGCGTCTTTCTCTATATAGGTGTCGGAGGCCGGCATGTAGGCCTCGGGCTGGTAGTAGTCGTAATAGGAGACGAAATATTCCACCGCGTTTTCGGGAAAGAAGGATTTCATCTCCCCGTACAACTGCGCCGCCAGGGTCTTGTTGGGTGCCAGGATCATCGCCGGGCGCTGCATTTGCTCGATCACGTGGGCCATGGTGAAGGTCTTGCCGGAGCCGGTCACGCCCAGCAGGGTCTGGTGCAGTTCGCCGTTTCGCAGCCCCGAAATCAGCTTGGCGATGGCCTCCGGCTGATCGCCCGCCGGCTCGAAATCGCTGTGGATGCGGAATTTTTTCGCCGCCGAAGGATTCAGCGTGCGTTTGCCTTCGGGTATCATGTCCGGGTTTGCCGTTTCCTTCTGGCGGGCGGCATCGAGCGCCTTTTTGTACAAGGCGCGTCTCGAACTGATTCCGGTGGGTTTCATAACCTTGAATTCTCTCGCAGACAGCAGGCAGTTTCCATGAGCATCACACTTTCCAAGCGCGTCAACCGCATCCAACCGTCACCCACCCTGGCAGTGACCGCCAGGGCCGCCGCCATGCGCGCCGCGGGCAGGGACGTGATCGGCCTGGGGGCCGGGGAACCCGATTTCGACACCCCCGATCATATCAAACAGGCGGCCATCGAGGCCATCCGGGCGGGGATGACCAAATACACTCCGGTGGACGGTATCCCTGCTTTGAAACAGGCGGTGGTGGATAAGTTCCGGCGCGACAACGGGCTGGAATATCAGGCCGATCAAGTCTTGGTTTCGTGCGGCGGCAAGCAGAGTTTCTACAACCTGGCCCAGGCGCTGCTCGACGACGGCGACGAGGTGATCATTCCCGCCCCCTACTGGGTTTCCTATCCCGACATGGCGTTGCTCGCGGGCGGGAAGCCGGTGGTGGTCGAGGCGGGCCAGGCGCAGCGGTTCAAGATCACCCCGGAGCAGCTGGAAGCTGTGATCACACCCGGAACCAAGCTGTTCGTCCTCAACAGTCCTTCCAATCCCACGGGGATGGTCTACAGCCGCGAGGAGCTGGCCGCCCTGGGCGAGGTGCTGCGCGCGCACCCCCGGATCGTGATCGCCAGCGACGACATGTACGAGCACATCGTATGGGAAGAGGGCGGTTTCACCAACATCCTCAACGTCTGCCCCGACCTCTACGACCGCACGATGGTGCTCAACGGCGTTTCCAAGGCCTACTCCATGACCGGCTGGCGGATCGGCTATGCCGCAGGTCCGAAGGCGGTGATCGCGGCGATGAAGAAAATCCAGTCCCAGAGCACCTCCAACCCCACCTCCATCTCTCAGGCCGCGGCCAGAGCCGCCCTGGAAGGGGATCAGGCTTGCGTCCGGGAAATGGTGAAGGCGTTCAAACAGCGGCATGATTTCGTGGTCGAGAGGCTCAACGCCATCGACGGGGTCTCCTGCCTTCCCGCCGACGGGGCGTTCTATCTGTTTCCAGACGTTTCGGGGTTGACGGCGAAACTGGGGCTGAAAGACGATCTGGCCCTGGCGGAATACCTGATCGAGCAGGCCGGTGTGGCGCTGGTGCCGGGGACGGCCTTCGGCGCGCCGGGCCACGCCCGGATCTCGATCGCCACCAGCCTGGAGAATCTGGAAAAGGCGCTGGAAAGAATCGAGAAAGTGTCCTGACCGCTGGATCCCCCCTGCTTCCCGGGCGGAGAAGGGGGGCATCCGCTCATCCGGCCTCGAAATCCAGTTTGCACAATGCCTTGGCGGCATGGAGCCGGCCATTGACCAAGTGATCCTTCAGGGTTTCGATCCGTTCCAAATACACCGGGGCATGTTCCCCGAAGGCTTCGGGCAGCAATTGCTTTTCCCGCCGTGACAATTTACCGTCGAAGGCGGCGGAGACGGCCACCAGGTCAAGGAGAAAATTGCGCTCTTTGGCGGAGACCTCGGCCAGCAACTGTTTGAATTCCTCCCAGTCGTCGTAGTCTTTCCGATCTTCCAGAATGCCGACCGCCGCGCTGATCTGCACCAGCAATATCAGCATGTTGGGGTGGTAGTTCTCCGTGAGCACCATGGTGGTGGCGACGGCTCTGACCGCCCCTTCGCGGGCCAGGGGGGAGAGGTGGTCGAACAGCTCCGGCGTGAGGATCTCATTGGCCAGGTATTGGGCCAGGCGATGGCCGAACAGGCGCAGCCGGGCCTCGCACACCACCTTGTAGATGACCCAGGCGTCCCAGAAGGCGGTGATGGGTACCGCCACCCAGGGCGCATAGACACGCAGGCCGCTTCGTCCCAGGGCGCGCCGCAACAGAAACTTCGCCGCCACGCTGGTCAGCACCACCTTGGCCTTGTACAGCAGGCCGATGAGCAACAATTTCGATTTCGAGATGTATTTCAGCGGATCGACCCCCAGATAGCGGACCACCGGGTCCGGGACTTCCAGCGCGGCCCGCGCCAGGATATTGGCGACGGTATCGTCGCCGGGCAACAGGGGGTCGCCTTCCACCCGGTCGTGTCCCGTCAACCTGGCGAGGCTGTGCACCGACCTGAGGGAAGTCCAGAACAGGGTGAGAAACTCCAGCGCCAGCATCACCGCCGTGACGCCGCCTTGCAGCAGCCAGTAATCCCAGCTTTCCAGCCGCGGGGCATATTCGACCTCCACCCACACCGTGACCATCGTGGTGACGGCCCCGAGCGCGAGGGCGATCAGGGCGTTGTCGGTGGTGATCTGTCGGGCCTGTTGTTCCAGCAGGTCGTCGCCTGGAAGATCCTCTATCCGAGGGGGGGGCGCTTCACGCAGGCCGGCTTTCTCGGCCAGGCGGCGGTAATAATGCACGCCGATTTTTTCCAGGAAGCCCGGCGGCTGGGTCCGGTCGTAGAGCCCGCGGCGGTGATGAAAAACGAGACGGTCATCGGACATGATAGCGCTCCTTTCGTGAACAGACGGAAAATCGCTCATTTTATCCCGGCTGCTGTGGAGTGTGCCGCCATTTCCGTGTTCCGTTTCGATCCTTCGGGAATGGGGTGCGGAAAGATATGCACAGAACGAGGAGTGTTGATTTTGCCGTTGTCAAGAGTTGACCGATAAATGCCGTATGGCCGAAGCGTGCCCATAAGCCATTGAATTCTTATGCTCAATTTTCCCTGGAGAGATTTTTGCCAAGGAAAAGGGAAATCAGCCCCCAGGCCGGCTGGAAGCCGTTGTCAGCAATCAATCCACAAAGTTATCCACAGAAATTGTGGGAAACTCGACCCACCGGTGCTTTCTCCAACCCCCGTCCGGCTTGAACCGCCCGCCATATCGCTGCGTCAGGGCCTCCAGCTTGTTCAAACAGGCCTGCCCATCTTGTATACAGCACTTTCGATCATTCCCCAAAAAGCAAATACGAGGTAGAATGCATTGCATGTATATCAATGTATACCAATACTGAAATGGCCCATCAACTCGCTGTCCGTTTGCCGGATGAACTTTACGACCGTTTGAAGCATCTGTCAGAGCATACCGGACGACATATGTCCTTTTATCTGCGCCAGGCCTTGGAGGAGTATCTTGAAGATCTTGAAGATATTTACGAAGCCGAGCTCGTGCTAGAACGCCTCAAGAAAGGTCAGGAACGCCGTTACAGTGCGGAAGAAGTGTGGGGCGGGCTTGACCTGGACGATTGAGTATAGCGGTGAGGCAAGAAAGTGGCTGCGCCGGCTGGATCGACAGGCTGCAAAACGCATACGAGATTTTTTGCAAAACCGTTTGGCGCAATCCGAGGACCCAAAAAGATTTGGAAAACCCCTGACTGGCCATCTGAGTGGCTTATGGCGTTATCGTGTCGGGGATTATCGCATCATCTGCAAAATAGAAGACGACTGCCTGATTGTCCTTGTCATTCGCGTAGGGCACCGGCGAAAGGTGTACCGCGGTTGAACGCGGCATCAAAAGCCTGACGGCCACCAGGATGCGGTTGACGGTGGAGTTCATTGCCCGACGCATTTCAGCCCTTCCCAACCCTTGTCCGGCTTGAACCGCTCGCCATATCGCTGCGTCAGGGCCTCCAGCCGGTTCAAACACGCCTCGATACCCCGCTTTTTCAGATAATGCATCGGCCCGCCCCGGAAAGGGGCAAAGCCGGTGCCAAAGATCATCCCCGCATCCACCAGATCGGCATCCTCCACCACCTTTTCCCCAAGCACCGCCACGCATTCGTTGAGCAGCCGCAGAATCAGCCTTTCCTCGATGGCCTCTTGGGGCAGAGGGCTTTCGGCATGTTTCCGGGCAACGGGTTTGCCTCGTTTATACGCATAGAAGCCTTTCCCGGTCTTTCTGCCAAGCTGCTTCGCGGAGACTTTCTCCCGCAGCAGGGTGGGCACCTCACCGCCCAGCTGCCGGCTGAGAATGTCGGCCACCGCCAGACAGATGTCCAGTCCCACCGTGTCGGCCAGCAGGATGGGCCCCATGGGCATGCCGAAATCGGTGGCGGCGTGGTCGATGGCTTCCGCCGGCACCCCTTCCTCCAGCATGATCACCGCTTCCATCAGATAGGGCATCAGCACCCGGTTGACCAGGAAACCGGGGGCACTCCTGACCGGTAGCGGCAGTTTGCCGATCCGGTGGGCGAAAGCGGCTGCCTTTGCCGCACACGCCTCGCTGGTCCGGACGCCGCGCACTACCTCCACCAGCTGCATCTTGGCCACCGGGTTGAAGAAGTGCAGGCCCACCAAGCGTTCGGGTTGCCGCAATGCCTCGGCCAGTTCTTCCAGCGGGATGCTGGAAGTGTTGGTCGCCAGCAGCGCGTCGGATTTGACGCTTGACTCCAAATCTCTGAACAGATTCCGCTTGGCCTCCAGGTTCTCGATGATGGCCTCGATCACCACATCGGCCCGTCCGAGTTGCAGGCTCTTGGGGTCGGGGATGAAACGATCCCCGGCCGCGGTTCGTTCGTGGCCGCGTTTGAACTTGCGGGCGAACAGCCTCCAGGCGCGCTGCACCGCGGGGGCGACGTATTCGGGGGCCCGGTCCTGGATGCCGACCTTGAGGCCCTGGACGCTGCACCAGGCGGCGATGTCGCCCCCCATCACCCCGGCGCCGATGACATGGGCCTGTTCGAACGGGGTTTTGTCCTTGCGGCCATGTCCTTTGAGCCGTTCGCGGAGGAAAAAGACCCGCACCAGATTGCGCGAGGTCTCGGTCAGAATCAGATCGGCCACCGACTCGGCCTCGGCCTCGAACATGGCGTCGGAGCCGGCGCCGTGACGCTGCCACAGATCGATCAGGGCATAGGGGGCGGGATAATGTTTGGGCGGAGCCCGCTTGACCACCTGGCGCCGCAGCAGCTCGGCGAAAAGCGGGCGGACAGGTGCGGTATCGCTGAGTCTCAGCCACCAGGCAGGTCGTTTGCGGCGGGGCGGATGCTGCAACAGATGTCGGCAGGCACGGTCCAGGTGGCGCTCCGGCACCGCGTGGTCCACCAGGCCCAGGCGTCTGGCCGTCCGGGCGTCGATGGTCCTGCCGCTCAGCATCATTTCGAACGCCTTGGGTGCGCCGATCCGCCGAATCAGCCGCACGCTGCCGCCAAATCCGGGGTGGATGCCCAGGCGGATTTCGGGAACACCCAGGCGGGTACCGGGTTCTTCCAAGGCGACGCGGTAATGGCAGGCCAGGGCCAGTTCCAGGCCGCCGCCCAGGCAGAAACCATGGATTCTGGCGATGGTAGGGCAGGGAAGCCGTTCCAGACGGTGAAAGTGCCGCTGGGCGGTCTGGATCAGGTCCAGCGCCTGCCGGCGGTTCTCGATGCGGGTGAATTCCCTGACATCGGCACCGGCGATGAAACCCTTGGATTTGGCGGAAAGAATGACCAGTCCGCGGGGGAGATGTCGATGGAAGCGGTCGATGAGTTCTCCCAGCTCGGCAAGTGCCTCGGACGAGAGGACATTGGTGGAGGCGTCGGCATGATCGAAATGCAGCCAGGCAAACCCCTCCCCGTCGGTTTCCAGTCGCCAGTGTCGGTAGGTTGTCATGATTCCCGCCTCCTCAAACCCGTTTCAGCAGCATCGCACCGCCCTGGCCGCCACCGATGCACAGGGTCGCGAGACCGAGATCGCCCTGTTTCTGCTGTAGTATCCGCAGCAGATGGAGGACGATTCGGGCACCGCTCATGCCCACCGGATGACCGACGGCGATGGCGCCACCGTCGACGTTGAGCCGGTCGTGCCCGATTTCTCCCAGGGGGTGGTCCAGTCCCAGTTCCTCCCGGCAGAATGTTTCGTCGGCCAGGGCTTTCAGGCATGCCAGCACCTGGGCGGCGAAGGCTTCGTTGATCTCCCAGAAGTCGATCTGGTCCATTCCGAGACGCTGCCGCTGCAGCAGGCTGGCACTGGCATACACCGGCCCCAGCCCCATTTGGGCCGGATCCAGCCCCGCCCAGGTGCAGTCCACGATCTGGCCCATAACGTTTAAATCATAACGCTTGACCGCTTCCTCGCTTGCCAGGATCAACCAGGCGGCGCCGTCGGTGACCTGGGAGCTGTTGCCGGCGGTCACCAGACCGAAGTCGCGGTCGAACACCGGTTTCAGCGCGGCCAGTTTTTCCAGGGTGACATCGGGTCGGACGCCATTGTCGTGATCGTAAAATTCACCCCCGCCGTCGAACAGGGGTTCGATTTCGTCCGCCAGTCGGCCTTCGGCCTGGGCCGCCGCCAAGCGCCGGTGGCTTTGCCGGGCGAAGGCATCCATTTCCTCGCGCGAGACGCCGAACCGCCAGGCGAGGATTTCGGCGGTCTTGCCCATGATCAGCCCCACCGTGGGATCGGTCAAACCGCGCAGCAGACCGATGATAGGCGCCAAATGGGAGAGGCGGAATTGCGCCAACTGGCGCAAACGATCGGATAGGCGCCGGGCCCGTTGCCACTGTCCCAGCCAGGTCACCATGGCTTGGTTGAAGAGGACCGGGGCGTGGCTCATGGCCTCGGCGCCGCCGGCCAGCACCAGGCCGGATCTGCCGGCGGCGATGTCGCGGGCGGCGGAATCGATGGCCTGCATGCCCGAGCCGCAGTTGCGTTGCACCGTCCAGGCCGGCACCGCTTTTCCGCAGCCGGCACGCAGGGCTACCACCCGGGCGATGTTGGCCTCGTCGGGCCCTGGAATGGCGCAGCCGAGGATGACCTGATCGAATTCATGGGGCTCGAAGGGCTGCCGTGCCAGCAGAGGTTGGGCCGCGCGCAGCGCCAAGTCTGAAGCAGTGAAAGGTCCGGGAACACCGCGGGCCTTGAGGCAGGGGGTGCGGCTGCCGTCGATCACGTAGACTGGGCGGCCCCGCATGGGGAGATTGCGGGTGGTCATGTTAAGTCCTCCTGCTTGGGTTCGAGTTGCCGGGCGGGAAAGGCGTCCACCGCGATGACTTCGGCGGTGAGCGCATCGGCCGTGCGCAGCAATCCGGCTTCGGCCTCTGAAACCAGGCCCTGCCGCAGGGCCTGTTCGACGCTGCCCGGGCCGGCGGGCAGCCGTCCGTCCCGGATGGCCTTTCGCAGCCGCTTGCGCACAGGTTCGGTTTTCACGACGGCGCGGAGCGCCCTTTCCAGCCTGGCGAGCGGCGCTTGCGGGTCGTCGGGAAGAAAAATGCCGGCGGTCAGTCGGTCGCGGACGGGACCGGGTGTTTGCAGCAGCGTGGCGATGGCCTCATCCAGAGGGTCGGCGGGCGGGGGGAAGCGCCTTCCCCATGGCAGTAGCAACCCTTTCAGCAGCGTGCCAAGCCAGGGAAGAGGGTAGTTGTCCAGCAGCCCGGTGATGGCTTGTTCGCTGCGGTGCAGGCACCACGCCAAGCCCCATTCCAGCAGAGGGCGTTCGGCATCGGGATGCGGCGATTGCCGGTGATGGTGGATCAATGCCGACGCCAGATAGAGATGGCTCAGAATGTCCCCCAGTCTGGCCGAGACCCTTTCCCGCCTTTTCAATTCGCCACCCAGGATCGCCAGGGTGACGTCGCTGAGAAAGGCCAGAACGGCCGAAAGGCGGGTCAGGTGTTGCAGCGCTCGCCGCGCCCGGCCTTTGCCAGGCACCTTTATGAAAATACCATGGCTGAGACTGTGTACGACCGCCCTCACGGCGTTGTTCAACGCCATCCCCAAATGGCCCGTCAGCGCCTGGTCGAAAGCCGCGAGATCGCCGCGGGCGGCGGCCCGCATTTCGGCGAGCAGGAAAGGGTGACAGCGAACCGCTCCCTGGCCATAGATGATCATGTTGCGGGTGAGAATATTGGCCCCCTCCACGGTGATGCTGATGGGGATGGCCTGGTAGAGGGCGTCCAGATGATTGCGGGGGCCCTGCATGATGGCCTTGCCGCCATGCACGTCCATGGCATCGTTGACCAGTTGGCGCATGGCTTCGGTCAGATGGTACTTGATGATGGCCGATGCCACTGTGGGGCGGATTTCCTGGGCGAGCGCGGCCAGAGTCAGGCACCTGCCGGCCTCGATCAGATAGGCGAGTCCGCCGATCCGCCCCAGGGCTTCGGCGACGCCCTCGAAGGCGCCGATGGGAAGGTGGAACTGGTGGCGGATGCGGGCATAGGCGCCGGTGGTTCGGGAAGCCAGTTTGGCGGCGGCGGCCGAAAGCGCCGGGAGGGAGATCCCGCGGCCTTCCGCCAGGCATTCCATCAGCATCCGCCAGCCTTGGCCGATGCCTTCCCGGCCGCCGATGATCTGGTCGATGGGGATGAAGACGTCACGGCCTCGCACGGGACCGTTCTGGAACGGGATGTCCATGGGGAGGTGGCGTTCGCCGATTTCGACGCCCGGGGTATCGGTGGGAATGAGCGCCAGGGTGATGCCCAGATCCTCCTCGCTTCCCAGCAGATGATCGGGATCGTAAAGCTTGAAGGCGAGTCCCAGCAGGGTGGCCACCGGCGCCAGGGTGATGTAGCGTTTGTCCCAGTTCAGACGGATGCCCAGCACGTTCCTTTCCCCTTCCCAGTCCTGCCGGCAGAGAACACCGCTGTCGGTCATGGCGCCGGCGTCCGAGCCCGCCTCGGGGCCGGTGAGGGCGAAACAGGGGATTTCCTCGCCACCGGCGAGGCGGGGCAGATAGTATCGCCGCTGCGCCGGGGTGCCGTATTTCAGGATCAGTTCGCCAGGTCCCAGGGAATTGGGAACCATCACGGTGACGGCGGCGGTAATGCTGCGGCTGGCGATTTTCTGCACGATGTCGGAGTGGGCCCGGGCGGAAAACCCCAGCCCTCCGTACCGGGCGGGGATGACCAGGCCGAAGAACCGGTGCTCACGGATGAATTGCCAGATTTCCGCGGGCAGATCCTTCTCCCGATGGGTGATCCGCCAATCGTCCAGCATCCGGCAAAGTGTTTCCGCAGGACCGTCGAGGAAGGCGCGTTCCGCCTCACTGAGGGGGGAGTGGGGGAATTCAAACAGCCGCTTCCAGTCGGGATGCCCACCCATCAATTCCGCCTCCCACCAGACATCGCCGGCTTCCAGCGCCTCGCGTTCGGTGCGTGAGAGGGGGGGGGGTTTTTGCGTATCAGCCTCAGAACGGGGGCACTTAACAGCCGGCGCCGTAACGGCGCCAGGTTGAGCGCCAACAGCGGCGGCAGCAAGGCGGAAGCCGTGATCACGAGGAAGAGGGGGGCGGTCCATTCGAAAGCCGTGGCGATGCCCAGTATGGCGGTGATCACCAGAAGCGCCATCCGGATTCCCGATCCCGTCAGGACAAGCGCCAAAATGGCGGCGGACAAAGCGAAAAAAAGCCCCATGGCGTGCACCCTTGTGGTGGGGGAAGATTCGAGTGTAGCGCTGCCTCCTCGGTGGAGGCAAGGGGGAAGAACCTTGTTTTTCCCGGAAACAGGCCTTATTTTCGGGATAAATCATCATGGTCTGACAGGCCATGATGTCTGAACGCTCCGGTACAACCCGTGGGGAGGGCGTCATGGAAAATCCATTCTTCAAAATCATCCTTTTGTGTTTGATTATCGCACTGCCTTGCCAGGCGGCGGAACAGAGCCGCTGGATCAATCTCTATAAAGGTAAGGGGCAGACCGAGCGGCGGATCGGGCACCTCGATTCGGTGGCCGGTGGCGGCGTCATCGCGGTGGGCGTGGAACCTGTTTTTGATTATAGCGTCAGCCCTTTCCCCAACCCGGTCGGCACAGCCTGGGCGGCCAGGCTGGACGGGCAGGGCAACGTCTTGTGGCACAACCGTTTTGGGCCGGCGGAAGCGACGGTCACCCTCGATGCGGTTCTGGCCACTCAAGACGGCGACTATCTGGTGGCCGGCCAGCACGGGGGGGCCGCCTGGCTCGCCAGACTGGGGGCCGACGGAGTGCTGAAATGGCAGTATGCCTATGATTTCCCGGACAGAGAGCCTTTTTCGTTCGACAGGCTCAGGCCTTTCGCCGCTCTGGAACTGGCGGCGGGGGGTTACGCCGTCGGCGTGCAATATACGCGGGGAAACCAGGAGGGTTTTCTATTGCTCCAGCTGCGCGGCGACGGCACGGCTTTGAAGCAGATCCATTATCAGGTGCCGGGATTTTCTCTCAACCCCACCTCTCTTCAAGCGACTGGCGACGGCGGTTTTGTCGTTTCTGGCCGCCTCGGGCCGGAGGCGGTCAATCCGACCCTGGGCGATGCCTGGGTGCTCAAGCTGAACCATTCCGGGGGGGTGGAATGGACGCTGAAACTGGGCGACCCCCGCTGGAACGAAGGGCTCAAAGTGCGGGAGACCCCGGACGGCGGCTATGTGGGGATCGGATCTTCCAGCGATTTCTCCCATTGGCTGCCCTGGGTGGTCAGGATTTCCGCCACCGGGGAGGTCCAGTGGCAGAAAGCTTACGGCTATTCGAAACAAGGCCAGTACTTCGATATCCAGCCTTTGGCCGATGGCGGATATCTGTTGGCGGGCGGTCCCTGGAGCTGGGCTTCTTCCGATCGGAGCGAGACTTGGTTGCTCGAGCTGGATAGCGCCGGTGATGTCCGCCGGCGGCGTGTGCTGGCTTTGCCGGGGACGGCATTGCAACTGGAACGCGCCGGCGATGGGGACATGTTCATCTCGGGCTTCGATGCAGACGATTTCCGCCAGGGCGGTGGATTCTGGCTCGCAAAAACCGCCGGGGATGGAAGCGCGCCCGACTGTTTCGTCAAAGGCACGGAGGAGGGTCCCGCCGATGTCGTCGTCCGCCGGACCACCCTGGAAATGGAGACATTATCCGTGGAAACGAGTCAGGAGCCGCTGGTGACGAAAACCGCAACCGATCTGACGGCGGAAGCCGCCTCCCTGGTCAGGCTGCCGTTTTGCCCGGCATCCCGTGCCTATCGTTCCTGCAGCCAGATCAAAGCCGCCGGGCAGAGTTATGGCAACGGCCGCTACCCTGTTCTCCTCCCACTGCCGGGTGAGGAGGAACCCGAGATTTTGCAGGTACGTTGCGAAATGGAGGCCTACGGCGGCGGCTGGATGCTGATCGCCAGCCACTTCGGTCTGGACCCGTGGCCGCCGTCACGCTTCGTGGAGGAACGTTTCGGAGACTATCCGCTCACCGTGTCGTATGGTGGAGACGATCCAGTCACAGTGACGCTGCACGACCATTCCTTCAGCATCTGGCCCGCCATCGACTGGGACGCCACCACCGGCACCGTCGGCGTTTCCTGGTGGGATCCGGTATCGAACACTCAGCAGAGCGCCCTGCTCCAGGATCTGGGCTCGGGAGAATTACAAAGATTGCTCGAAACCAGTCCGTGGGTAGATGTATGGGTCCGTTGACAGTAATTCCCGATGTTCTGTAACAGATTGATTTGTAATGTAAAATTCAACTCGCGTTCTGTGCAAATTGTTGGGTAAATTCGTTTCATATCAATGCTGTAAGGTCCCAATAGATAATAAACTGTATAGAATACCCAAGAGCAGCCATCGTATGGTGATGGCCCTGGATATCCTGGAAGCAGTCATTCCCGAGCTGGAAAAGATCAAAAGGAGCCACTGATGAGCACGTACCGTATCCATGCCAACGCCCGGACCACGCCCAGGATACGGCAGGAAATCCAGAATTCGGATCTGAGCATCGATGCCCTGGCGGAGAAGTACAACGTTTCCAGGGCCACGATCATCAAGTGGCGCAAACGCAAGGGCCAGGGAGTGAAGTGGACCCCAATGTCAAGACCACTTTTTTGGAAAAATAAGTTAAGCCCCGGTCTGGTTTCATGGCCCTCACGCGAAGTGCACTGCATGGGGAGTTTGGTAATCCAGCGACTGATGAAAGCGCTGGTGGTTGTAAAAATGGAAGTAGTCGTCCAGACCCTGGCGTAGCTGGGCTACCGAGTCGAAGTCGTGCAAATACAGGCATTCGTATTTGACACTGCGCCACAGTCTCTCGACGAAGACGTTGTCCAAGGCCCGTCCCCGGCCATCCATACTGATGCGAATACCCTTGATCTTGAGCCTGCCGGTGAAGGCCTGACTGGTGAACTGACAACCCTGATCGGTGTTGAAAACATCGGGTTTGCCTTGCCCCAAAGCTTGATCGAGGGCCTCGAGACAAAACCGGGTATCGAGGGTGTTGGACAGTTGCCAACTGAGCACGTAGCGGCTGTACCAATCGATGATAGCCACCAGGTACATGAACCCCTGTCGCAAGGGACAGTAGGTAATATCGGCGCTCCAGACTTGATTGGCCGCTGACAAAGGATAATCTTCGAGCAGGTAGGGATAGATGTCGTGCTCTGGATGGTGCTGGCTGGTACCCGGCTTGGGGCCAACACCCTCGATACCCATCCGACGCATCAGGCGCTGAACCCGTTTGCGGTTGACCCGATACCCCTGGGATCGGAGCCAGGCGGTCATGCGCCGACTGCCGTAAAAAGGCGTGCGGGTGTACTGCTCGTCGATCAGCTGCATCAATTGCAGATTCTCCTCGCTTTCTGCCGCCGGACGATAGTAGGCACTGGCGCGGGCCAACCCCAAAAGCGCGCACTGGCGCCGGAGGCTCAGTTCGGGGTGATCCGGTTCCAAACATTGCCGCTTCGCCTCAACTGACAGGGCCAGCTTTTTTTTCAACCAGTCCAGCTCCATCTTGAGCCGACCGATCTCCTGATAGTGTCAACGGAAACTGAAAAGTGACCCACTTTACCCTGGCAATGGAACATGAAAAATGACCCACCCAGTTGACTCAAGAATTCATGATTCCATATCTACAGCGGCTGTCTGGTGTCCAATGATCCCCG